>JACCDN011117106.1_pt1 | contig 87723 bp, 82 predicted proteins | sample 7441691 | NCBI WGS metagenome assembly JACCDN01 (sample SAMN15323439, study PRJNA562643) | freshwater metagenome | isolation source: river surface water | place: USA:Blue River Watershed | collected 2017-08-16
AACGATAACCAAGATTTATTGGCGATGTCGGCCTTACAACTGCTTACCAAAGCAAAAGCCGAAGCAAAACCAACTGTAATAGAGCCCAACTATGCCGATATCGAAGCGGCACTAGAAGCCCTCAAACAAGACTTGAGCAACGTTCAATAACTTTCCAGTGCCAACCTCTCCCGACTACAAATGTCAGTAGAATGGATATCGTATGGTTATTAATAGGATTACTTGGCGGCGGTGTCGCTGGTTTTATCCTTCAAAAAAGCATCCTTAAAAAGGACGCAGAACGCATTATCAAAGAGGCCGAATCTAAGGCTGAAACAATCCAAAAAGAGCGCGCCCTTCAGGCCAAAGAACGTTTCTTGAAACAAAAAGAAGAGCATGAAGAGGCCATCAAAGAACGCGAGCGTCGCATGCAATCTGGCGAAGACCGCTTCAGAACCAAAGAAAAGACGCTCAATCAAAAACTAGAAGAAATCGGTAGAAAAGAAAAAGAACTCGAAAAAGTTCAGGCCGACTACCAGACCAAAGCAGCACACTTAGATGTGCGCAACCAAGAGCTCGACAAAATCCACCAAAAACAAATTACAGAGCTCTCCAAAATTGCACAGCTTTCTCCGGAAGATGCCAAGCAAAACCTCATGCAAGCGCTTACAGACGAAGCGCGTACAGCAGCCATGGCAACCATTAAAGAAATCACCGAAGAAGCCAAGCTCAACGCCAATAAAGAAGCCCGTAAAATCGTTATCCAAAGCATCCAACGCGTGGCCACAGAGCAAGCGGTAGAAAACGCGGTTTCGGTCTTTAACATTGAATCCGACGAAGTCAAAGGACGCATCATCGGGCGCGAGGGTCGCAACATCCGCGCACTAGAAGCAGCAACAGGCGTTGAAATCATCGTAGACGACACCCCAGAAGCCATCATCTTATCTTGTTTTGATCCTGTGCGCAGAGAAATCGCCCGCTTGAGCTTGCACCAACTTGTTTCAGATGGCCGTATCCACCCTGCCCGTATTGAAGAAGTTGTTGCCAAAACACGCAAACAACTCGACGAAGAAATCGCTGAAACCGGTCGCCGCACTTGCATTGACCTCGGTATCCACGGTTTGCATCCAGAACTCATGCGCATGGTAGGCCGCATGAAATTCCGTTCATCTTACGGTCAAAACCTGCTCCAACACTCCCGTGAAGTTGCCAACCTTTGTGCCATTATGGCTGCAGAACTTGGCCTCAACGTCAAACTAGCCAAACGCGCTGGCCTCCTCCACGATATCGGGAAAGTGCCAGACGAAGAACCAGAATTGCCACACGCCATCTTGGGCATGAAAATCGCTGAAAAATTCGGCGAGAAAGGCGATGTCTTGAACGCAATCGGTGCCCACCACGACGAAATCGAAATGACCACACTCATCTCGCCAATTGTACAAGTTTGTGATGCCATCTCTGGTGCGCGTCCTGGTGCACGCCGCGAGATCGTAGAAGCGTATATCAAACGCATTAAAGAGCTCGAAAACCTCGCTCTTTCTTACGACGGTGTTGGCAGTGCCTATGCCATCCAAGCAGGCCGCGAGTTGCGCGTATTGGTAGAAGCAGAAAAAGTAACAGACCAAAGAGCTGAAGAACTTTCTTTTACTATTTCTCAGCGCATCCAGACCGAAATGACTTACCCAGGGCAAGTCAAAGTAACGGTGATCCGTGAAAAACGTGCAGTCAACTACGCTAAATAACACAAAATGCGTTCGGACCTCTTTACAAGCCTTATCTCAGGGCCCTGTTCTGCCGAAACGCTTTCACAAGTCTTGAAAACAGCGGAGGGTCTAAAAGGTCTTCCGCTTTCTTATTTTAGAGCAGGCATCTGGAAACCGCGTACCCAGCCCGGCGCTTTTGAAGGCATCGGTGACGAAGGCCTTTCATGGCTAGTAGCCGTGCGCGAACAATTTGGTTTCCCCATCTGTACAGAAGTGGCCACCGCCGAGCATGTTAAAGCTGCTGCAGCGCACCAACTCGATATGGTTTGGATTGGTGCACGCTCAACCGTCAATCCCTTTACAGTGCAAGAAATTGCGGAGGCGCTACAAGGCACAGGCATACCCGTCATGGTAAAAAACCCCGTCAATCCTGACCTCAAACTCTGGTTAGGTGCCATCGAAAGATTGGAACGCCACCAAGTGAAGGTTATTGGCGCCATCCACCGCGGATTCTCTGTCTACCAAAAAACCAAGTACCGCAACAACCCACATTGGCAAATTGCCATCGATTTCAAGCAAGCCAGGCCCGATATTCCACTCATCATGGATCCATCTCATATAGGCGGTCGGGCAGCACTTATTGCGCCATTGGCCCAGCAAGCCCTAGATTTGCACTACGACGGCCTTATGGTAGAAACTCATTGTACACCAGCCGCAGCACTAACCGATGCCAAACAACAAATCTCCCCTTCTGAACTTCAGGAGTTATTGAATATACTGGAACCACGCACCCCAAACGACCGTATCTTACACGATCTTTCAGAACTGCGCGACAAAATGAGCTTGATCGACGCATCTTTGATAGAATTGCTACAAGAACGCATGGAACTCTCGCTGCAAATCGGGGCTTTTAAACGGAGTCACAACACACATATTTTGCAGGTTCAGCGTTGGGAAGAAACGCTCAAAGCAAATGTCGAAAAAGGGATCAATACCGGTCTTTCACCTGAATTTGCAGAACAATTCATCAAAATGCTGCACGAAGAATCGATTCGCATTCAGTTAGGCCTTCTCACCAACAAAAGCGATGAAGCTTAAAGCACGAGCTTACAACGGACATTTAGTGGCGCCTGCTTCCAAGAGCCACGGACAACGCTTACTGCTCTTGGCCCAACTTTCTACCCAACCCTGCCAAATAGATAACTTAGGAACAGATCGCGACACCCAAGCCATGAAAAACGCTTTGGCAATTTTGCGCAGCAATGAAAATAGTGCGCAGCGCGCGCTGATCAATGTAGGTGAGAGCGGTTTTGCACTGCGTACACTCGCATTTGTGGCGCACTGCTTTAGTGCTGCCTACCAGCTTACGGGGCGCGGTACCTTAATGCAAAGAACGCATTGGGCGACCATTCATTTACTCGAGCAACTAGGTCTTGATCTTGCGCATCAAAATGGTCAATTGCCCATAGAGGTGAGTGGCTCGATATCTAATACCATTTTAGAAGTTGACGGAACAGAAGGTTCACAGTATGTTTCTGGCCTTTTTTTAATGGCCGCCAAATACCCAGGCAATTGGCAAATTACGATCAAAAACCTCAATAGCGCTGCCTATTTCGAAATGACGCTGGCCACATTAAGCCAATTTGGTTTTAAGTATCAACGCAATGGAGCAACCTACACTTTTGAAGGTGCCCAAGACCTTTCTTGCCCGAAGGTTCAAGTGGAAGGTGATTGGAGCAGTGTTGCTGCCCATTTAGTTGGAGCCGCAATCCATGGAAAAATAAATATCACGGGGCTCCAAGTGGCGAGTTTGCAGCCCGATCAAAACCTCCTGAAGGCGCTCAGTGATTTTGGAGCAAATTTCGTCTGGGAAAACGACTCGCTCATCCTCGCCGAAAGCACCGATAAAAAACCCTTCGATTTTGACTGCACACACCAACCAGATTTATTCCCGGTTTTGGTTGTTTTGGCTTGTTCGGCAACAGGAACATCTACACTGCGCGGAATTCACCGCCTCAAAAACAAAGAGTCCGATCGCTTGGCGGTCATGTGCGAGGCTTTAACTGCTTGGGGCGTAAGCTATCAAATTAAAGGAGAACAGATTGAGATTCAGGGAACAGGGCAAATCAAGAGTGCTCAAATCAATACACACAACGACCACCGCATTGTAATGGCTTGCTGCGTAGTGAGTTTATTGAGCCCAGACGCTCAGACACTAGATGACGTTGAATCCGTTGAGAAGTCGTATCCGGATTTTATAGCTGATTTCTTGCGCCTTACGGAGGCTTAGTTTCCTTGCCCGACCAAACCCGAATTGCCGTTCAAGATATACTCCTCGAAAGTTAAATCGAGTCTAGCCAAACGCGCCTTGATATCTTTCTTTTTTTGAGTCGGCGTTTGAGGTTCCTGCAGCAATAAATTATAGTATTTGCGGACCATCGTGGTGTCTCGTGGCTCATTGATATCGTAAGAACTACCCAAACTCTCGATCACAAGCGATCTGTTTTTGTAGTCCGGGAAGCGCTCCAATAAAGTATCTCCATATGCCCTTGCTTCGCGCGGTGCGCGCAAGTGCTCGTAAATCATGTGGATTTTGAATAGGCAATCTGCAGAGAAGGTATCTTTTGGAAAAGCCTTGTTATATGCCTTCAAACGGTTGATCAGCTCAATTTGAGCTAAACTCGTGATTTGAGCGGCCTTCTGAGGGTCTTTTTGCAATTTGGCAAGCGAATCTTCGTAAGCGGTAATGCGCTCGCGCAAATCTTCTTTTTTATTTTTCTGTTCTGTCGGGTTGCCGCAAGAAAGCAAAAAGAATAACGAAAAGGTCGATAGAAAAATAATACTTTTCATAGGGCTTAAATCATGCGTGGTTTTTTGCCGCCTGGGAAACTCATTTTGTAGTCTACCTGGATGGCGCCAAGAGTGATATTCCCTAAGCGCTTGAGCAACAATTTTTTCTTGAGCGGACTGAGGTGGTCGGTAAAAAGCACCCCTTCGATGTGGTCGTATTCGTGCTGAATGATGCGCGCAGCGTAACCATCGAAGGTTTCTTCGTGGAAAACCCAGTTTTCATCGTAGTAGGTAACGAGCACTTTTTCTTTGCGATGGACGTTTTCACGGATGCCCGGAATAGACAAACAGCCTTCTTGAAAAGCCCATTTGTTACCACTCTCCTCTTCGATAATGGGATTGATAAATACCTTTTTAAAATTTTCTATACCTGCAGCCATTGGATCTGGTTCGTCGCCTTCTTCATCGGCAAATGGACTGCCGTCGACAATAAACAAACGGATACTCTTGCCAATTTGGGGTGCTGCCAAGCCCACGCCTTTGGCATGGTACATGGTTTCAAACATATCGGCAATGAGCTTTTGTAAATCGGGATAGTTTTGATCGATTTCTTCAGCTTCTTTTTTCAAGACTGGATCTCCGTAGGCTACTATTGGTAAAATCATGTTGCAAATTTAGCAAGGATTAGCTTTGACTCAAGTATTCTTGTAAAATCATGGCGGCGGCCACCTGATCTACGAGGCTTTTGTCGTGCTTTTTCTTTTTATGACCCATTTGGTAAATCGCTTCGCTCGCCATCTTGGATGAAAAACGTTCGTCGAATAAATGAATGGGGATAGCAGGGAATTTCTTTTCAAGCACCGTTTTCAATAAACGCACGTTTTCAGTAACATGTGAGTCTGAACCATCTAAACGAGTCGGGTAGCCCAATACAATTTCTTTAATTTGACGCTGAGGGATTGCTTGTTCTAGCCAATTTTCGAGTTGAATAGATGCTATGGTCTCTAATGGGCTAGCGATGATCCGATTGGGGTCGCTGAGCGCCAAGCCACAGCGCTTGAGTCCAAAATCTATACAAAGTACTACTGACATCTTTCAAAATTAAGCAGTTTCAACGAAGTATTTGTAAATTCGTACTGTGATTCCAAAGTTTCTCCTGCTCCTGTTTCCGCTCTTGTTGTTTTCTTGTCAAGAAACACCAAAAAATGTAGCGCCTCAAAATGAGACACAATTGATTTTTGAGCCCGCTTTTAAAGGGCTTTCTGCATTTCTCAACTACCAAGAAAAAGTCAATGCGCGCCAAGATCTAGATCGCATTCCTTCACTCTTCTTTACACACAAAAGCGGTTATACTGTTAAATCAGAAGCACTGCTCGATACCAACGGTGAAATCCTCAAGGCAAGCCTCGAACAAATCGACACGCTTGGGCAAAAGGTTCAATATACATTTTACTTTCTCAAAGAGGTCTTGAGTATGGTCGCAGTGGTCAAATCGAACATGCGCAGTTCGACCCTTCGAAACGACATCACTTTTGTTTTTTACAACGCGAACCAAAGCCCCATCGCCAGCTACGCAAGAACAGTGGTCAACGGCAAGCAAGTGCCTTTCAAGGCTGTTAAATCTGACAAAAAAACCAATAGCGACATTGACAACGCGCTGCAATTGCTCTCTCAAATGCAAAACCAAAGCGGTGCTTTCAAGCTGCGTTTTCAAGGATTTGATGAGGCCTTCAATAAAAAGTTTGTGCAATTTGGCAATGACGACTACTCAACCAACCTCGCCTACGCACCCAACGACACTTCTGTTCTGGCCTTTGAAAAAAATCCAAAAGGCTTCCAGCAACAAACTTTTACCATCCAATTCCAAGATGTACAAGAAGCATCAGGGCTGCAATATCAAGTCCTGACTGCAATTCAAAAAACAAATGCAACATTTTACTGATTTCAAACGTCTTATAACGTTGTACTGACCCTTATTTCATGAAAAAATTACTTTTACTCAGCCTTACCCTTCTTTTCTCGGCACTCTCTTACAGTCAAAACATGAAAGTAAGTGGCCGTTTAGTCGATAGCTCTGGCGTACAACCTATTCACCAAGCGAGCATTATGGCCATACACCTCCGAGACTCCGTTTTGGTCAGCTACACCCGCAGTAATGCCAACGGTGAATTTGCCTTCAACAACCTTCCGCTCGATTCTTTTCAGCTCCTCATCGAACACAGCAACTGGACGCCCCGCAGTATTTACTTGATGGGCTCTGCCAAAAAAGCAACATTCGAACTTCCCGACATTCGCCTTTATCCTAAGGTGCAAGACGTCAAAGAAGTGGTCGTGACGCGCAACCGAAACGCCATGTATTTCAGTGGAGATACCCTCATTTTTGTGGCCGACTCGTTCAAAGTCGCAGAAAATGCAGTTGTTGAAGACCTCTTGAAAAAACTACCAGGCATCAAAGTCGAGGATGATGGCAGCATTACATCGCAGGGCAAAGAAATCAGCCAGGTTTTGGTAGACGGCGATGAGTTTTTTGGCTCAGACCCCACCATTGCCACTAAAAATTTAGCTGCCAATGGCGTAGAATCCGTTCAGGTTTACGAAAAGAAAAACGAAGATGCAGCGGCCGGCGAAGACGATAAAATACAAGTCCTCGACCTCAAGCTCAAAGACGAAGCCAAGCGGGGCTATTTTGGTAAAGCAGCAGTAGCCTCCGATCTAAACCAAGGTGCGGCAGACGAAGCCTTTTACGAATCCGAACTTTTATTCAATAAGTTCAACAAGACCCAAAAGATTTCCGTTTTTATGCTTGCCTCCAATACGCCTAAATCTAGTTTTGGCTTTGGCGACATGAACAAATTTGGTCTCGACAACGAAAGAGATGCCAGTGGCCTCAACTTCTGGGACCGCGATTCCAAAGGTGACAACTCCGGTATTCCGCAAACGCTCAAAACGGGTGTTTACTACAACGACCGCCTATCGGAGAAAGTCAAACTAGGTGTCAATTATGCTTACTACGACAGCCGCTTACAAGCCAACTCGAGCGCGCAGACACAATATTTCTTGGCAGATAGCTCTTACTACACCAAAGACTCTACCAACAACCAATCTACGAGCAGCTCTCACCGCTTCAATATGAATTTGCAGATCGATATCGATTCGCTCACCAAACTCGAAATCAAGCCGAACGTACATTTTGACCTCGGGACCCAAAACAACACCTCTATCAACGATTTCCGCGACGACAGCTTTGCCTCTTATTTGCTTACGAACGTCAACAACACCTATGATTCTAAAGGCGTGAGCAGTAATTCAGAAGCCATTCTCAGAAGAAAATTCGGCAAAAAAGACCGCGAGTTAGAAGCCAAATACATATTGCGCTACAACGATAACAGTTCTGTAGGGCAATTGACAACCAACACAGACGCTTTGGTTTTTGATACCGTTGTCAATCAGCGCAAGACCAACAATAATTTTGGCAACACCAATTACATCACGCTTTCTTACACAGAGCCACTCTCCAAAAGCTTCTTGCTCACCACCGAATATTTCTTAGAATTAGGCGCCTCCAACCAAGCTCGCTACACCTACAATCCAAATTTAGCCGGTGAGTTCAGTCAAATTGACAGCCTTTTCACGAATGATTTTCTCAACGAGCGCCGCCAACACCGCGGCACCACCACCCTTACTTACCTTTACAAGAGCCATCGCATTTCAGGAGGCTTGGGCTACCGCAACATCCAAATAGACAACATCAATCAATTCAATGGCGTAGGCATCAATCAAAACATCTCCAACTTTTTACCCAACTTCTCTTATCAGTTCAAGCCGAGTATGGCCAAGCGCATGAGTATTCGCTACAATACCTATTCTGCTCCGCCAAGCGCCAATGACCTCCAACCCGTCCGAGACAACACCAACCCCAATCGCATCCAAGAAGGAAATCCAGACCTCAAGCCCAATTACCAGCACCAACTCAATTTCAATGCAAATGTTTGGCAAGCCATGACCGGCCGCTACATTTGGTCGGGTGGTAGCGCAACCTTTACGCAAAATGCATTTGGCAACAGTACCACCTATGATCAATTAGGTCGTACCATTTCAAAAACGGTCAATGTAGATGGCAACATGTTTGCAACTGTTTATGCAGGTGGTGGCTACCCCATTTTGAACCGCAAACTCACTTTTGAACCAAGTCTGAATGCTTCGTACTTCAAGACCAATAATTACATCAACAACCAACTCAACACAACCAGTACAACTACAATGAACGGCGCATTCTCCATTGAGATCAGCTTAGATAGCTTGGAGTTGAATGTCGGTACGGATTACACCTACGTGAATCCGGTAACTACCTTGAGTACTTTCTCGAATCAACCCTACTCGACACAAAATTATTTCATGACCGGCGACTGGCGCCTACCTGCGCACTTCCGTTTCAAATGGGAGCTCAACTACACCATGAATCGTGGTCGTGCCGATGCATTCAACCGCGATTTCTTTATCGTAGACCTCGAGCTTCAAAAAGCCTTCTTGAAAACAGAAAACCTCATCTTGGGGCTATCGATCAACGACTTACTCAATCAGAACATCAACTTGCAGCGCACCGTTAGTGGCAACATGATTACAGATAATTATACGCGCATCATTACGCGCTATTTCTTATTGCGCTTGACTTACAAATTTAACAACAACAAAACCCGTGAAGAAGATCTTCGTATGTGGCATTAGTGCCTTGTTGCTCAGTCTACAGGCTTGGGCGCAAACAGAATATATACATGCCGGCAAAATCACCTTTGAACGCCGCACCAATTTGGAGAAGCGCTTCACTGACGATCGCATGAAACGCTTTGTGACCGCAGAAAACAAAATCCGCATTGAGTCTTTTCAGCTTTTATTCAACGATACCGCGTCTTACTTTGCGGTGGTTCCGAGCAACGAACCCGAAGAAATGGCTTGGCTCACCACCAAAAATGCCTATTATCAGAACCTCAAAGCCAACAACCAACTCATGATGCTTGCAGTTTTTGGTCAGAATGTATATGTGCAAGATAGCCTTCCCGAACGCGCCTGGAAAATCACGGACAGCAAACGCACCATTTGCGGTTACGAATGCCGAAAAGCTATTTACCAGAAAAATGACAGCACGCGCCTCTATGCTTGGTATACGCCTATGCTCACGCCTTCTGTTGGCCCCGAAGGATTTTGTGGTCTTCCGGGAACCATTCTTGGTTTGGCCACTGAAGACGGCGGTATTGTATACTTTGCCAAAAAAATAGACGCCGTTGCGCCCAAAAAAGAAGAATTAGTGCTCAATCCAGGCAAAAATAAAGTTTTCACTATTGTTGAATTGCGTCAAAAAATCGAGAAAGAATACGGCTCAACACCATGGGGCAAGAGGCTTTTTGACGATATTTTCCGTTGGTTGTAATGAAAGGAATCATCTTAGCAGGAGGCACTGGCTCGCGTTTACATCCGCTCACACTTGCGGTTTCTAAACAACTCATGCCTGTCTACGACAAGCCCATGATTTACTATCCGCTCTCTATTTTAATGAGCGCTGGTATTCGAGAAATTCTGATTATTTCTACCCCGACCGACCTACCCCATTTCCAAAGTCTACTTGGCGATGGATCACAATTAGGTTGTCGATTTGAATATGCTGTTCAAGAGGTGCCGAATGGCTTGGCGCAGGCCTTTGTAATTGGCGCTGATTTCATCGGGAACGACAAAGTTGCATTGATACTGGGCGACAATATTTTTTATGGCGTCGGGATGGATGCCCTCCTTAAAGAAAACAACAATCCTGAAGGTGGTGTGGTATACGCGTATCACGTCAGCGATCCAGAGCGCTATGGAGTAGTTGAGTTTGATCAACACAACCAAGTTGTCTCTATCGAAGAAAAACCGCAGCAACCCAAATCCAACTACGCCGTTCCTGGGCTCTATTTCTACGACAATACGGTTGTAGACATTGCCAAACAGCTCAAGCCATCTGCACGCGGTGAATACGAAATCACCGACGTCAATGCCGAATACCTGCGCCGCGGACAACTCAAAGTTGCACTCCTAGACCGCGGTACTGCATGGCTAGATACCGGAACGTTTCATTCACTTATGCAAGCAGGCCAATTTGTGCAAGTCATAGAAGAAAGACAAGGACTCAAAATTGGCTGCATTGAAGAGGTGGCGTATCGAAACGGCTTCATCAACGCAGCGCAACTCAAACAATTAGCAGCAGGACTTGTTAAAAGCGGATACGGAACCTATTTACTCCAACTGCTCCATCATAAATGAAAAGTTTAGCTACCTACAGCGCCTACCTCGAAACCGCGCTTCAACAAGATCACTTCCCAGGACAGCCCGCCAACTTATACGATCCGCTGCGCTATTTTTTAAAGTTAGGAGGCAAACGCATGCGTCCTATGCTGAGCCTGATGGCTTGCAAACTATCCGGAAGCCCAATGGAAAAAGCCTTGCCAGTTGCGTTGGCAGTGGAATACTTTCATAATTTTTCTTTGATCCACGATGACATCATGGACGCAGCCCCACTGCGTCGTGGGCAGGCAACAGTCCATGAAAAATGGAATACAAATATTGCTATTTTATCTGGTGATGTGCTATTGGTCAAAGCCTATGATTATTTGGCAAGCTATGATGCAGAAACGTTTCTGCAGCTCTTCAAGGTATTCAATCAAACTGCCGTTGAGGTCTGTGAAGGTCAACAAATGGACATGGATTTTGAACAACGTGCTGAAGTAAATGAGTCTGAATACCTCGAAATGATCCGACTCAAAACGTCCGTGTTGCTGGGTTGCGCCTTGCAAATGGGTGGAATTGTCGGAGGTGCTGTGCAAAAGGATGCCCAATTACTTTATGAATTTGGGGAACAACTTGGCTTGGCATTTCAAATCCAAGACGACCTCTTAGATTTATATGGCGAAAGTGCACAAGTTGGAAAGCAAATTGGCGGCGATGTATTGGCTAATAAAAAGACCCTTCTTTCGATCAGCGCTAAAAGAGCAGCTAGTCAAAATCAGTTGGCAGCTCTTCAAGAAATAGAAAATACCAGCGACCCCCTTATAAAGGTTGAACGGACTCAAAAATTATACACTGAACTAGGGGCGCGCGCCTACTGTGAAACTCAAATGGAATTTCATCACAATCAAGCACTTAGCGCGCTTGAAAACATGGAGTTATCCAACTCTAAGACCGAATTAATAGAACTCGCGAATTTTTTATTTACTCGGGCCTATTAACCAAGTAATTTTTTGAATTTTCGCTATATTTGTGTCAACTATCTAAAATATCAACAATGAAAAAACTTTACGTATCTTTTCTTGCCGTTATGGCAGCTGGTACTTTTCATGCACAAGTGAAAAGTGTCAACGCGCCACGCCTAGACAAAAAAGCTTCTTATGAGGTAGGTTCTAGCGTAGCTCAAAAGCCTTCAGTTGAGGCTAAAGCAACCACTATTTGGTCTGATAACTTTTCAACTGCAGCCAACTGGACGCTCGGAAGCACAGGTTCAAATGCTGAACAATGGCACATCATCAACACGCCAACTTCTATTCCAGTTTCTGCCTTGAGCCCATTCGCTTCACCAACAGCAGCAAACGGTTTCTTATTCGTAAACTCTGATGCTAACAACAGCGGCGACATGGATGGTACACCTATCATCACAACTGCTACAAACGTTGGTACAATCGACTGTTCTGCACACAGCGTAGTCAAATTAAAGTACAACCACAACTTCCGTTGGTGGCATGACACCCGTGGCGTTCGCGTTTCTGGTGACAACGGTGCTACTTGGACAGAATTCCTTATTTCTGACGAAGTAGATTACTTTACACCAAACCAAAACTCTGCAAACCCAGAAGTTACCATCATCGATGTTTCTTCTATTGCTGCTGGTTCTTCACAAGTAAAAGTTCAGTTCTACTACAACGATAACGACTATTGGGGTTGGTATTGGGCAGTTGACGACGTTGAACTTTATGTACCTGAAGCAAACGACCTCGAATTGAACGGTATTTACTGGGGTTCTACAGGATTCTGGGCTGAGCGTTTAGCTTACTACCAAGTTCCTACCTCACAAGTTACCGAAATCGAATTTTCTGGTGTTGTAGAAAACATCGGCGCACAAGATCAACAAGATGCTGTATTTACTGCTACTGCAGGTACTTTCTCTAGTTCTTCTGCAGCTACTCCAGTATTAGTAGGCAACATCGATACCCTTGCTTGTGCTACGGCTTTCACGCCAGGTACAGCTAATGCTACGCTTTCATTGTCTGGAACAGTTGCAATTGGCAACACAGAAGGTGATCCATCAAACAATACTTTAGCAAACTTTGCTTCTGTAACGATCAACCCTTACGTTTACGCTCGCGACAACGGCACCGCAATTAACGGTTCTTTCAACGGTGGTATGGGCTTTGAAGTTGGTAACATCTTTGATATCTTCGCTAACACAACAATTGGTGGTGGTTCTGTCTACATCAATGGTGCTGCTGAAGTAGGTGCTGAAATGTACCTCAAATTGTATTCTATCGACCCAGCAACTGGCGATTTCCTTTACGTAGATGAAACAGGTCCTTATGTATTGACTGCTAACGATATCGACGCTGAAGTAACTCTTTCTTTCTTAGGTGGTAACTACCCACTCAACGCTGGCGAATCTTACCTTTTGGTAGCTGGTTCTAACGGTGACGGTGGTGCAACAAACGACCTCGTTGTTGGTACTGCTGGCGCAGCTCCAGTTCAAACATGTTACTACTACGACATGACTGACCTTACTTGGTACTACACTACATCACAACCAATGGTACGCATGAATTTCGATCCAGCTTTGGGTATGAAAGAAACTGCTAACAACTTTGGTCTTGAAGTAGCTCCAAACCCTGCAACAGACGCTACAAACGTTACTTTCAATGTTAAAAACACATCTGATGTCATCATCAATGTAATTGACATGGCTGGTAAAGTTGTCGCTACACAAACTTTGTCTGGTGTGAATGGCACACAAGCTGTTGAAATCAACACAAGCGCTTTGAATAGCGGTATGTACACTGTAAACGTTAATGCTAACGGTACAGCAGTGAGCAAAAAACTAGCAGTTCGCAAATAATACTTCCCCAATGGGAAAAACAAAGGGAGCTTTCGGGCTCCCTTTTTTTATATTCAAAAATTAGTGTAATTAAGCGCTACTTCAGTTGCAAAGTGTTACCTCAGACTGAAAGACAGGACTTCGTCTATAAAAGCTTCTGGCGCTTCGGCATGTACCCAATGCCCCGCATTAGGAATAGAAGCAAGTTGAGAATCTGGATAATAAGCTTCCAATTGCGCGCTGTCTTCATCTAGGATATAATTAGAAAGCAAGCCGCGGATAAAGAGCGTGGGTGTAAAAGACTCGTGCTCCGGGAGAGCAGCCAAAATTTCGGGCATGCTCGCCTCTAGCACCGGAAAATTGACTCTCCATGCCAATTTACCCTTTTCTTCCCAGTATAAATTTTTAAGTAAAAACTGACGAATGCCCTCTGACTCCACAAAAGTTTGAAGAATGGCCTCTGCTTCGCTTCTTGCGCTCATTTTGCTGAGATCAATGGCGTGGATGGCCGCAAGGATGTGCGCGTGATGCGGTGGGTATGCCTTGACGCCCATATCTACCACAATTAATTTTTCAATAAATTGTGGATAGCTTTGATCAAAATGCATGGCGAGTTTTCCACCCATGGAGTGCCCGAGTAAAATAGGCTTTTCAATATGGAGGTCTTGAAACAACTCATGAAGGTCTTGTACCATGAGCCCATAAGAAAATGCTGCTGACCAAGGGGAGTGCCCATGATTGCGCAAATCGACAAGCGTTACTTCGTAGTATTCAGCGAGCTTCTTGGCGTGTGTTTGCCAGTTATCTGAAAAACCAAAAAGGCCATGTAAAATAACCAACGGCTTTCCTTGACCTAGTTGTCGGTAATAGAGTTTCATCGCAGTGCTTGAGCTTCGCCGATTGTTCTGACGCTAAATTGCTGGTCATTGATTGTACTCAGGATTTGCAGCATTTGCTTGGGTGCGATTTTTTGGCGATCGTAACGGACTTTTATGGTTTGCTCTTCGAGCGAATCTAAATAATTGACCTCGACGCGCTCCACTGCACAAGTAGCTTTGAGTGCTTTGCGTATGCTTCCGCCACAGCCCATTTGACAAACCATTCCTTTAACGCCTAATGATATCGAGGCATTCGGCACGACCACTTTACAATCCTTTACCTGTGAATGCTTTAGCTCGTTTGGTGCTGCTGTTTGACTGCACGAAATCATTAGCAAAAGGAAGGTCGGAAGAAGAAATAGTTTCATGAAACAAAATTACTCAGGATATTGCGAATGTTCAAGTCTTTACTTAGATTTGTTAAAACTTGAAAATTATGAAAAGACTATTTTTTATCGGCTTGGCTACTTTAGCAGTGAGCTCAGCTACACTCACCTCTTGTAGCAAATACGAAGAAGGTCCGTCATTGGCTTTGTCTTCTAAAACTTCGCGTTTGACGGGTTCATGGAAACTAACTGCTCAAACTACCAACGGCGTAAACGACGACTTGACAGGTATTACACATACCATGGTCATAAGCAAAGACGCTACTTACAACACGGTTATCAACCTCAGCTATTTGGGCTTTAATTACACCAATGAATACGCTGGTACTTGGGCTTTTTCTGAAGACAAAACACAATTGATTACAACTGTAGACGGTTTATCCGGATCAGATGCGGCAACTATTGTACGTTTGGCTGGAAATGAACTCAAATTGAAAGCAGTTGACGGTTCTGAAACCGTCATTCAAACATTCACCGCTCAATAAGCGCAAATCCAACTTTGAAATCAAAGCCGCAATTCGTTGCGGCTTTTTTATTGACCAAAAAGTAGTACATTTGAAAAAAAACACAAAATGAAGTCTGTTCTCTTTTCACTTTCTTTATTGACCGTTGGTCTTGTAGGTTGTTCCAAATTTAGCGAAGGCCCTTCTTTTTCAATTCATTCTAGAAAAGCACGTTTGTGCAACGATTGGAAGCTTTCCGACTATGTACTCAATGGCAATAATGTCTTTGATGCAGGCGTCACTACAAAAATGAGCATCGATAAAGACGGTACATATTCTATCTCGAATTATGCCAACGAACTCGGTCAAATTCAGGGCACTTACAGCCATGGTACATGGGTTTTTGGAGAAGACGAAACGAGTGTATTTTTCTATGCCGACACCACAACGGTAAACCCCGTTCATGAATACAGCATCAAAGAATTGCGCAACAAGCGTTTAGTGCTCGAAGAAGAGATTTTTCAGACCGGTGACCAACACCGCCTTACATTTATTCAGCAATAAAGAGAAGGTAATCAGCTATACGGCTGGCAAAATCTAGATTCATTTATTTCCAATAGAAAAGTGGACCCTAAACAAACTTAGGGTCCACTTCCATTTGATGGCCACACGATTTACACGTGCGGAGGTCTTCAGACCCGTAGAATTCTTTGAAGCGTGGCAGAAAATCTTTTTCGATGTTTTCTAACGGAAAGCGATAGGTGTGCAGGTGTGCATTACATTTTTCACAAAACCACATGAGGCCGTCTTGCAAATCTGTGCCTTTGCGCACGCGCTCGATGACCAAGCCAATGGTGTTGGCCCCACGAGCTGGTGAGTGTGGTGTGTTGGCTGGCAACAAAAACATTTCACCTTGCTTCACGACAATATCTTTGGCCTTTCCTTCGTGTTGGATGCGAACTGTTACCTCGCCCTCAAGTTGGTAAAAAAGCTCTTCACTTTCGTTGAAGTGGTAATCTTTGCGCGCATTGGGGCCAGCTACCACCATGACAATAAAATCTCCGGCCTCTTTGTACAAGTTCTTGTTAGAAACAGGTGGCTTGAGCAACTCTCGGTTGTCGTCAATCCATTGTTGGAGGTTAAATGGTGCGAGCATTGACTTGAATATTAAGCGTTGAGGATACCTCTGGAAATCACAATTTTTTGGACTTCTGAAGTACCTTCATAGATTTGCGTGATTTTGGCATCGCGCATGAGGCGCTCTACGTGGTACTCCTTAACGAAGCCGTAACCGCCGTGGATCTGAACTGCCTCAACAGTTTGCTCCATGGCAACTTTAGAAGCGTAGAGTTTGGCCATTGCGCCAGATTGGTCGTAGTTGCGACCCGCGTCTTTGTCTTGTGCGGCCTTGTAAACCAACAAGCGCGCTGCTTCAATTTCTGTAGCCATGTCGGCAAGTTTGAAAGCGATGGCTTGGTGCTTGAATATTTCTTTACCGAAGGCCTGACGCTCTTTTGCATAAGCCAAAGACAATTCTAGACCACCGCCTGCAATACCGAGTGCTTGTGCAGCAATACCGATGCGACCGCCTGAAAGCGTTTTCATGGCAAATTTGAAACCGAAGCCGTCTTCTCCGATGCGGTTTTCTTTTGGTACTTTGACGTCGTTGAATAACAATGTGTGGGTGTCGCTTCCGCGGATACCCATTTTGTCTTCTTTGGCGCCGACAACAAAACCTTCCATACCGCGCTCAATTATGAGGGCGTTGATTCCTTTGTGACCAAGTTCTGGATTGGTTTGTGCAATGACCAAATAAACTGAAGCCGATGAACCGTTGGTGATCCAGTTTTTGGTACCGTTCAATAGGTAGTGATCACCCATGTCAACAGCTGTGGTGCGCTGAGAAGTGGCATCAGAACCTGCTTCTGGTTCAGAAAGACAGAAGGCGCCGATTTTTTCACCTTTGGCAAGCGGCACTAAGTATTTTTGTTTTTGTTCTTCAGAACCGAAATTCTCAAGACCCCAGCAAACTAGGGAGTTATTGACAGACATACACACTGAAGTAGAGGCGTCTACCTTTGAAATTTCTTCCATGGCTATCACATAAGACAAGGTATCCATGCCGCTGCCTCCGTACTTTGGATCGACCATCATGCCCATAAAACCGAGTTCCCCAAGTTGTTTGATTTCTTCTGCTGGGAACTTTTGTTGGTTATCGCGTTCGATAACACCTGGCTTTAGGATATTTTGTGCGAAATCTCGGGCGGCTTCTTTGACGGCGAGGTGCTCTTCAGTGAGTTCAAAATTCATGTTGACTGATTTATTTTAATTTTGACAAAAATAAACGAAATCCGAAACTCTTGAAAGCAAAAACCTACAATAATATGCAGTTATTAGGCCTGATGTCCGGCACCTCGCTTGACGGGCTCGATATCGCACATGTCGCTTTCGACTTTTCTAATTCAGAACAACCTGAATTTAAACTACTTAACCAACAAACTATTGCGCTGCCACCAGCTATTTTTGAGCAACTTTTTCAAATATTCTCACTCAGCGCACAGCAAGTTTTTGAGCTCGATCAACATATAGCCCATTTTTATGCGCAATGTGTACAAGATTTCATTTTACAATTTGACATTGATCAAACGGCTATCACCGCAATTGCCTCACACGGACAAACCATTTTTCATCAGCCAGAAAAAGGCTTTACTACGCAAATTGGTTGCGGCACCACGCTCAACTACCTCACAAAAATTCCGGTTATCAATCAATTTAGAACGCTAGACGTAAGTGCAGGTGGGCAAGGCGCGCCTCTTGTACCTATCGGAGACCATTACCTCTTCTCCAAATTTGCAGACGGTTTCCTGAATCTTGGTGGTTTTGCCAATATTTCATGCCAACAAAATACTTTGCAAATCGCCTATGATATTGCACCGGCCAATTTACCTATGAACCGCTGGATGCAAAGTATAAGTAAGTCATATGATCAGAACGGGGCTTTAGCACGCTCCGGAAGTGTCGATCTGGCTACGTATCAAAAAGTAATGGATCTTGAATTTTTCAAGCTAAACGGACCTAAATCTTTGGGAACAGAATGGCTCGAGCAAGCGTATTTACCGCTCTTTGAAGCCCTTTCACTAGCAGATCGTTTGCGCACCCATGTAGAAGTGCTTAAATCATTATGCATCAAGCATTTTGAAGCACTTGGCTTGCAAAAAGTTTACCTTACAGGTGGTGGCGCTCACAATCAATTCTTAATCGAAACAATTCAAAGTGCTTTCGCTGGACAACTCATCGTGCCGGTGCCTGAACTCATTGATTTCAAAGAAGCCATCATTTTTGCATTTTTGGGCGCGCGTTATCTCAGAAACGAAACCACAACCCTCCAAGCAGTTACCGGAGCTCAAGAAGCCTTGCGCACAGGTGTCTTGCATGACTACCAAGGCCTTCTTCGCTAAATAAATGAGTCCGAACCGCGCAAAAATGGTATTTTTGCAACGCTAACACATCAACAATTCCACATGAAAGACCTCCTCTCTAAATTTGAAAATAAAAGACCTGAAATCGTTTTTGAATGGAAAGATGCATTGACAGAAGCCGAAGGCTGGGTAGTGATCAACTCTTTGAGAGGTGGCGCAGCCGGTGGAGGTACAAGAATGCGTGTTGGCCTAGATAAGCGAGAAGTTGAATCCTTGGCCAAAACCATGGAAGTCAAATTTACAGTAGCCGGCCCAGCCATTGGGGGTGCCAAATCAGGCATTAACTTTGACCCCAAAGATCCGCGCAAAAAGGATGTACTCAAGCGTTGGTTCGCAGCGGTTTCTCCCCTACTCAAAACTTATTACGGAACAGGCGGAGACCTCAATGTGGACGAAATCCATGAAGTGATCCCAATGACCGAGGACTGCGGTGTTTGGCATCCGCAAGAAGGCGTATTCAACGGCCACTTCAAACCCAACGACGACCAAAAAATCAATCGCATTGGCCAACTCCAACGAGGTGTTGCCAAAGTTTTGCAAGACAAAACTTACAGCCCTGAACTTAGCAATAATTATGTCGTGGCCGACATGATTACCGGCTACGGCGTGGCCGCATCTATCGAACACTATTACAACATTTGGGGCGGGCAACTCGCTGGCAAACGTGTTTTAGTGCAAGGTTGGGGCAATGTCGGGTCAGCAGCAGCTTATTACCTTTCTCAAAAAGGCGCCAAAATTGTCGGTATCATTGACCGCGTTGGTGGGCTCATCCAAACCGAAGGTTTTACCTTTGAACAAATTAAAGCACTCTTCATCAACAAAAATGGCAATGAACTCAGTGCGCCAGACATGTTGAGTTACGAACAGGTCAATAGTACATTTTGGTCTACACCTGCAGATATTTTTATTCCATGTGCCGGTAGCCGCATGATCACCGAAGACCAATTGGACCAATTGCTTAGCGCTGGTGTTGAGGTCATCTCTTCAGGCGCCAACGTACCATTTGCAGACCAAGAAATCTTTTTTGGCCCAATTGCCGAAAAAGCAGATGCTTCACTAGCCCTTATCCCCGACTTTATTGCCAATTGCGGCATGGCACGTGTTTTTGCTTACCTCATGAGCTCAGACCTCGATTCTTTAGAAGACGCCCTGATTTTTGAAGATGCAAGTGAAACCATCCGCAAAGCACTAGCACATACCCATCAAATCAATTCAAGCACAAGAGGAATCGCCAAAACAGCCTTCGAAATAGCACTCAAACAACTCGTTTAAATCAATATTATGGAACTTTCGCTCGTACTCATTTTTTGCATCGGCTACGCAGCGATCAGTTTAGAACATCTTCTCAGAATCGATAAGCTGATACCGGCTTTACTCATGATGACCCTTTCTTGGGCACTCATTGCTGTGAATGCTGCAGACATACATGCGCTGAGCGAAAACTTACTGCATCATTTTGGCAAAACTGCAGAAATCCTGATTTTCTTGATGGGGGCAATGGCCATTGTTGAAATAATTGATTATTTCGATGGTTTCAAAAGCGTGCAAGCCCTCATCAAAGTCAAAACAGCATACCAATTGCTGCTGGTGGTCTCTATTCTTGCTTTTATCCTTTCTGCCATCATCGACAACCTGACCGCAACAATTGTACTGATTTCCATTTTGCGCAAAATGGTCCCTGACAAAGAACTGCGCATGTGGTTGGCGGGCTTCGTTATCATTGCTGCCAACGCAGGAGGCGCTTGGTCTCCGATAGGTGATGTCACCACCACCATGCTCTGGATTGCTGGTAAAGTGAGTGCATTAAAATTAGTGGAACACATCTTTTTACCAGCCGTTGTTACTTTACTCATTCCATTGCTCATCGCCAAAAAAATCAAGATTTTCAAGCAGAACCTGCCGCCAGCTAAAAGCATTAAAAAAAATAAAGTCTCCGCTTTCATTCTCATCAGCGGGCTTTTGCTTATTATTTTCGTTCCAATTTTCAAAACCATCACGCACCTCCCACCCTATATGGGGATGATGTTTTCATTAGCAATTTTTGCAATCATCGGAGAAATCGCCAGCAAACGCCACCTGAATTTAAGCTCAATCAACGAGCAAGACCAACGCGGACACGTGGGCCCAACCCTAAAAGCACTCAGTAAAATTGAAATGCCTTCCATTCTCTTTTTCTTGGGCATCCTGATGACCGTTGCTGGCATGGAGAGCTTAGGAATGATCGAACAACTCGGTGAAAATGTCTTAGCCTCTGGTATCTCCAAAGAACTATACATTTCATTTTTAGGCTTGGCCTCTGCCATCATAGACAACGTACCGCTTGTGGCGGCAAGCATTGGCATGTTCAAGGACGGCTTAGACGCCGATGCCTGGCATTTTATTGCTTACACAGCAGGCACAGGCGGCTCCATTCTGATCATTGGCTCTGCAGCTGGTGTGGTAGCAATGGGCATGGAAAACATCGGTTTTGGTTGGTACCTCAAGCGTTTCTCACTCCTGGCTCTTGCTGGTTACCTTGGTGGCGTACTGACTTTCTTAATGCTTTGAATTCATGCATAAAAGCGCTTATCAAATATGTATTAATTGGTTATTTGAGCGCTTTCCTTCCTATCAAAATGTAGGGGCAGAGGCCTACAAACCAGGTCTAGAACGGGTATTTGAATTGCTCGACATCCTACAAATTGACCCGAAAAAATTACCCGCTATTCACATCGCAGGAACAAACGGAAAAGGCAGCACTGCCGCCTATTGCGCAAGCCTCTTGCAAGAATCCGGACTGAAAGTTGGTTTATTTACCTCCCCACATATTTTTGATTTTTCGGAGCGAATCCGAGTCAATGGTTGCCCCATCGCACCAAAGTATGTCATTGATTTTTGCGAGCATTTTCAGAACTTGAACTCAACAATTGATGCGAGTTTTTTTGAACTCACCTTCGCAATGGCCTTGGCTTACTTTCAAGAACAGGATTGCGACTATATCGTTATAGAAACAGGTCTTGGAGGCAGGCTAGATGCCACAAATGTTTTACATCCTAAGGTAAGTGTCATCACCACAATTGCACTCGATCACCAAGAATTTTTAGGTGACACACTTGCAGCAATTGCCACAGAAAAAGCAGGCATCATTAAACACCAAACCCCAGTTGTCATTGGTGAAAAATCCGAAGCCACACAAACAATTTTTGAGCAGCGTGCTGCTGTTTTGAATGCCCCCATTTATTTTTCGGAAAATGACAACGAGCCTATAGAAAATCTTCCGCTTAGTGGGTATCAAGCAATTAATTTGAAGACCGCGTTAATGGCACTAAAAGCAATAGGCTTTGATATTTTGCCTCAAACGCTATTTGCAGCGCTAGAAAACCTGAGCAGAAATACCGGAATTTTTGGCCGTTTAGAGACTTGGCAGCAGGCGCCCAAAATCATACTTGATGTGTCGCACAATCCTGCGGGCATAGCCGCTACCCTTCCACTCATAGAAAAGCAATGTGCTGGGCAACTTTTCATTTTGTACGGTGCCTCAAAAGATAAAGATGCAAAGGAAATTCTTGACTTATTTCCAAAACAGGCCCATGTTGCCGCGTGTGTATTCAGTAATCTTAGATCGAAAAGTATTGACGATTGGCAACAATTAGGCGTGCAAACCATATTTGAAGATTTACCAAGCGCCATTGAGCAATTAGAAAAACAAATGCAGCTACTAGATTTGCTCTGGATTACGGGTAGTTTTTTCTTATTATCTGATTTGCCTTCTCAAAAAAAGATTTTTTAAAGTATCTTTGCATCAATGGAAAAGCAAGTCATCCTCAATGCCACCCAGCTCGAACTGACGCTCAAACGCCTTTCCCATGAACTCATTGAAACCCACGATACCTTCGAGAACTCCGTTTTAATTGGCTTGCAACCGCGTGGCATCCACGTCACCACCCGCATCAAAGCCCAACTCGAAGCCATTTTAGCTCATCCTATTCAAGCAGGCAACTTAGACATCACCTTTCACCGCGACGACTTCCGCCGCAGAGAAACACCCCTGCTTCCCAGCATTACCAACATCGATTTCTCTATAGAAAATAAGCGGGTCATCCTTATTGACGACGTATTGTTTACGGGTCGCACCATCCGTGCAGGGCTAGATGCGCTGCTTACATTTGGCCGCCCGTCGCAAGTGCAGCTCCTCGCCCTCATAGACCGCCGCTTTAGCCGAGATTTACCAATTCAGGCAGATTACATCGGCAAAACAGTCGACACACTCGCCTCGGAGCGCGTAGCCGTAGAATGGAATGAAATCGAAGGTCAAGATCAAGTATTATTATTCACAAAAGAAGGCAATGAAGCAGCTCAGCGTTGATCACCTTACCGGTATTGTAGACCTCACGCGTCAAGACATCGAACTCATCCTCGAAACTGCAGCTCGTTTCAAAGAAGTGATCAATCGCCCCATTAAGAAAGTTCCTTCACTCCGAGACATCACCATTGCTAATGTCTTTTTTGAAAACTCTACCCGCACGCGCCTCTCCTTTGAATTGGCACAAAAACGCCTCTCTGCAGACGTCGTCAACTTTAGTGCGGCTGGTTCTTCAGTGAAAAAAGGCGAAACGCTCGTGGATACCGTCAACAATATCTTAGCGATGAAAGTAGATATGGTTGTGATGCGCCATCCAAATCCCGGAGCAGCCAAATTTTTATCTCAAAAAATCAAAGCCCGTGTAGTCAATGCTGGAGACGGCACGCACGAACACCCTACCCAAGCACTACTCGATGCTTTTTCGATTCAAGAAAAACTCGGTAGCGTCGAAGGTAAAAAAGTCGTTATTGTAGGCGATATCCTTCATTCAAGAGTAGCCCTAAGCAATATCTACTGCCTTCAAAAGCTCGGTGCAGAGGTCATGGTTTGCGGCCCTAGTACACTCATCCCCAAATACATCTCAGAACTCGGTGTCCAGGTGTCTCACAACCTCCGCGAAGCACTCGAATGGTGCGACGTCGCCAATATGTTGCGCATTCAGCTCGAACGTCAAGACATCAAATACTTCCCATCGCTGCGCGAATACACGCAATTATTTGGCCTTGACAAGGCTTTATTAGACAGCCTTTCCAAAGAAATTGTCATCATGCACCCAGGGCCAATAAACCGCGGTGTAGAAATCTCCTCCGATGTTGCCGACAGCCCTCAAAGTATCATCTTAGATCAGGTAGAAAACGGCGTAGCAGTTCGAATGGCTGTAATTTATTTACTCGCCGCAAAAATCGAAAGATAATTTAGTTATTTTTGAGCAAATCCTTGCTATGAATTTCTCCGTGGACCCTCAGGGCCAAATTGTGGTGGTCAGTACCGAAGTTGAGAAACTCGACGCCAGTAATGCCCCTGAGCTCAAAGCACACTTTTTGCAGCTCAATAAAATTGGCACCAACTATATCGTATTGGACATGAGCAAAACCAAATACTGCGACTCCTCAGGCTTATCCGCAGTGCTCATTGCCAACCGACTTTGCAAAGACACCAACGGAAAATTTGCCATTTCAGGTTTGCAGCCCAATGTGCTCAAACTTATTGAAATTGCACAACTAGACAAAGTACTCACCATCGGAAACTCCACTGACGCAGCCCTAGATTTAATTGCAAGGTGAGTTTTGAGCTACACATACTCGGCTCTGGTGCAGCCTTACCTACAAGTAAAAGGCAAGCATCTGCACAATACGTCAATTGCAACGAAAGACATATCCTGATAGACTGCGCTGAAGGGACACAACAGCAGCTGCGCAAATACGGACTCAAGCTCCAAAAAATTCAGTTTATCCTGATTTCACACCTCCACGGCGATCACTTTTTTGGTTTACCTGGCCTACTGTCCACGATGCACTTACTCGGCCGAAATAAAAAACTAAGCATTTATGGGCCTCCAGGTTTAGAGGCGCTCATTAGAGCCATGCTCGCTGCCGGCGGACACCCTCTGCAATTTGACCTCACTTTTCACACCATTCAACCTGGAGCAGCACAACTGATTTATGAAGACCGCCTAATCGAAATATTTGCATTTGCCCTCAAGCACCGCTTACCTACACTCGGATATCGCATCAATGAGAAACCCAAATTACTCAACCTAGATAAAGAAGCAATTTCTGCAGCGGGTTTATTAATAGAAGACCTGCCTAAATTAAAGTCTGGTATTTCCATTGAAAGAAATGGCAAAAAGTACAATTACAAAGATTATACATTGCCAGCTCAGCCCGTTTATAGTTATGCATATTGTTCCGATACCAAACCCAGCCCTAGTTATTTAGAGGCCATCAAAGATGTAGATTTACTTTACCACGAGGCTACTTTTAATCAACAGCACCTCGAGCGCGCCAAGAGCACCTTTCACTCTACGGCCCAACAAGCTGCCCAACAAGCTGTGCTCGCCAATTGTAAATACCTTTTGCTCGGGCATTTTTCTTCGCGCTACGACGACGCAATGCAGCACCTCACTGAAGCGCGCATGTTGCATCCAAATGTAGGTGCAGCAGAAGACGGTTTACAAATAAATTTAGGGAAATGGGGATTTATTTTTGCGAGCGCTGATAAAACACAAGCGCAATAAATGCAAAAAGTAAATTGGGCAGCCATACCGACCAAAGTGTCGGAAATCCAACTTTAACTGCCGCAACGGTTAGCATTTTCATGGCAAAAATATAGACAAAAATAAAAGCCAAGCCAATAGCGATATTGAGGCCGATACCACCACGTCTTTTCTGAGAGGCAACAGACACACCAATGAGCGTAAGAATATACGTCGCAAAAGGAAACGCCGTGCGCTGATGAAGTTCTATTTCGAAGTCTGGAACGAGCTTAGAACCTTTTAATTTTTCGCGTTCGATGGCATTTTTAAGCTCAGTAAAGGTGAGGGCTTGTGCGGCGTTTTCCCGTTGTGCCATTTCTTCGATGCGGTAGACAAATGTGGTGTCTTTGTGGCGGCCATGAATGAGTTTGGACTTAGGGAAAGTATAGTTTTTTTCGTAGTAGTCGGTGAGCTCCCACTCGCTCGTGCCCGGCTTATTTTTGGCGAAGCGGGCCCGCAAAAAGTAAACAGGCTTGTTGTCTTTACTCCATTTTTGAATGGTGAGGTCATTGACGCGCTGTTCTTCAGCGGCATAATTTGAAAAATACACCAGTTCGTTACCTGGGTACTCGGCTTGGTAGTTATTGACCGTCAAAACATCTCGGTAATAGCGTTCTTCAAAAGCCAAGCGTACTTTGTTGGTTCTGGGAATAATCAAGTGATTAAGCACCAAGGACATGACCGTGAGGATAGTAGCCCCAATGAAATAAGGACGCAAAAAGCGGGTAACAGGCCGACCCGAAAACCAGATTGGAATGATTTCTGTGTCTTGCGCCATTTTGCCAGTGAACCAGATGACCGATAAAAAAATGATCATCGAGGAGAAGGTGTTGCCGTAATACAAGATAAACGTGACGTAATAACGAAAGAAAATCTCGTGCAATGGTGCTTTGTTGCTGATGAACTCGCTTAATTTTTCTGAGATGTCAAAGACAACAGAAAACAACATGATGAGCCCGAGCATGAAAAAAAACGTGCTCAAGAACTTTTTGATGATATAGCGATCGATGCGTTTGAGCATGTTTACAAGCGCTGTCCTAGTTTTTGAACCACCTGATTTTTCCAAGCGACAAATTCACCACTCGCTATTTTTTCTCTGGCCACCCGCATGAGTTCGAGGTAAAATGCCAAGTTATGAATAGTGGCAATTTGAATGCCCAGGTATTCACCCGATTTGATGAGGTGGCGCAAATAAGCTTTGGTATAAACTTGATCTACCCAAACTTCACTCGTGGGATCGAGCGGGCTAAAGTCGTTGGCCCATTTTTGATTTTTGATATTAATGGTGCCTTCCCAAGTATACAATAGGCCATGACGCGCGTTTCTGCTGGGCATCACGCAGTCGAACATATCTACCCCAAGTGCAATAGATTCTAGCAAGTTGATGGGTGTTCCAACCCCCATTAAATAGCGCGGTTTATCTTGAGGTAAAATATTGCAAACCAAATCGGTCATTTCGTAGAGTTCGTCGTCGGGCTCGCCCACAGACAAGCCTCCAATAGCGTTCCCAACGGCATCAAAAGAAGCAATTGCATGCGCAGATTCTTCTCGGAGGTCTTTGTAGGTGCTGCCTTGAACAATAGGAAACAAAGCTTGCTCGTAGCCATATTTAGGTTCGGTTTGCTCCATTGCGGTAAAGCAACGACCCAACCAACGGTGCGTGAGGTGCATAGAGCGCTTGGCATAGGCGTAGTCGCAGGGATATGGCGTGCATTCATCAAAAGCCATAATGATGTCTGCACCAATTGAGCGCTGAATTTCGATGGCTCTTTCGGGCGTAAAAAAGTGATAACTTCCGTCAATATGTGACTGGAATTTGACGCCTTCTTCTTGTATTTTTCTGGAACCTGATAGCGAATAAACCTGATAGCCGCCGCTGTCGGTTAAAATCGGACGTTCCCAACCCATAAACTGATGCAAACCACCCGCCGCCTCCAGCACTTCGGTGCCTGGGCGTAAAAATAAGTGATAGGTATTGCCCAAAATTATTTGCGCGCTGATGTCGTCGCGGAGTTCTTGCTGATGCACCCCTTTGACAGACCCAACCGTGCCAACAGGCATAAAAATGGGTGTTTCAATGGTTCCGTGGGCGGTGTGCAACCTTCCGAGGCGTGCTTTTGATTGAGAATCTGTCTTTAAAAGATCAAAGTGCATAACAATGTTGAAAAATACCTAAAGCAAAGATACGGGTATTTAAATTCCCTGAACATCTTTGTACTCAGAGATGACCTACTTACCAAGCATTCAAAACGACTATTGGGCTTATTTGCTATGCAGCGGCATTCTTTTCGCTGCTGTCCAGTTATTTTATGTCTTTTATTTTTATACACGCTTTGCTTTCAAACGCAAGAAAGAGACGCTAGAAGAGCCCAAATACCCACCCGTTTCTGTGATTATTGCCGCTCGAAACGAATCCGATAACCTCTACGAACACCTGCCTTCAATTTTAAGCCAAGATTATCCGAACTACGAAGTCATTGTGGTCAACAATCAAAGTATCGACGACAGCAATTGGATTCTTACGGCCTTTGCGCATCAATTCAAGCAATTAAAGGTTGTGGAAATCTCGCGCAGCCCGCACCTCAAACTCGGCAAAAAACTACCCATTACATTGGGCATTAAAGCAGCTTCTTACGACCATTTTGTGCTCACCGATGCCGATTGTCAGCCGCTAAGTGCACAATGGCTCAAACAAGTCATGAGCAAGCTCAACACGAAGCAACAACTAGTGATTGGCTACAGCCCATTTACCAAAACAAAAGGATTCTTCAATAAACTAGTCCGCTATGACAACGCCTGGATGGGTGCCAGTGCTTTCAGCTACGCACTTGCTGGCTCTGCCTTTAAGGCCAACGGGCGCAATTTATCTTATTCAAAAGAATTGTTTCAAAAAGTAAACGGCTTCAAGTCTCATTATGCCATTAGCCCCGGAGACGACGACCTCCTACTCCAAGACGCACTCAGATTCAGCAAGGTCAATATCTGTGAAGACCCCAGTTCTTTTGTGCGCTCTGCAGCACCAGCTACGTGGTCCGATTGGCTCCGACAAAAGGCTAAATACCACATTAGTTCTGCACGCTATTCGTTTATTAAGAAAGTGTTGTTAGGAATCTATCCCCTCAGCCTGATTTTGATGTGGATTTCTTTTGTTGTTTTGTGCATGAATATAAATTACTTGCCTTTCGGGGCAAGCATATTCATGGGCGTTATTGCAATCAAATGGTGGCTGCAGGGTACTTGCCTAAATCGGCTCGGCGAAAAGAAACTCATGTTGTTTTTTCCGGCCTGGGATTTATTTTATAGTATCTTGATGCCCATCGTTTATTATATATCCGAAAGGCAAAAATATTACCGATGGTAGAAAACGAGCATTTATCTGATAAAGCCAAACAAGACCTGCACTTAGTTGCTGCAGCCCGATCGGGAAGCCAAGCCGCCTACGCAGATCTGTTGGATCGCTATCGCGACTCCATTTACTTCATGATGCTCAAAATGGTCAAAAACGCCGACGACGCCGACGACCTCACCATAGAAGCTTTCGGAAAAGCGTTTGCCCGACTAGACCAATACTCTCCAAGCTTTGCTTTCAGTACATGGCTCTTTAAAATTGCATCTAATAACTGCATTGATTTTATCCGCAAAAAACGCATCGAAGTCACATCTATTGACAGAGGCATCACGACCAGCGACGGCGAGCGCATGCAAATCGATGCCAAATCACAAACACTAAATCCAGAAGAAACCATTATTCAGGGGCAGCGTTTGGTACACATGCGTCTTTTGGTGAGTAAGCTCAAACCCAAATATCGCGAACTCGTTGAGAAGCGCTACTTTGAAGAAAAAAGCTATGAAGAAATTGCCGAAGAACTCAACTTGCCACTCGGCACCGTTAAAGCACAATTATTCCGCGCCAGAGACTTTTTAGCTGCCATGATGCAACAGACCAAAGACAGCATCTAATGACTCTTCTTCAGCACTACTTTCCTAACTTAAGCACAACTCAAAGCAAGCAGTTTGCTGACTTAGAGGCACTCTACAACGAATGGAATGCACAAATCAATGTCATCTCCAGAAAAGACACCGAGCACTTTTACGAAAGGCACGTCCTGCACTCATTGGCCATAGCAAAGGTTGCGCAATTCTTGCCAGGCGCACAAGTTTTAGACATCGGCACAGGTGGTGGTTTTCCTGGTATTCCCCTCGCCATCCTTTTTCCTGAGGTGCAATTTCATTTGGTGGATTCCATTGGGAAGAAGATTAAAGTGGTACAAGAAGTAGCCGCAAGCCTTGGATTGCAAAATGTAAGAGCCAGTCACGCCAGAGCAGAAAGCATCAAGGAACGCTATGATTTTATTGTCAGCAGAGCAGTAACCCAAATGCCGATTTTCATCACTTGGGTAAAAGGCAAAAGCGCTAAAAAGAACCTACACACATTCAAAAATGGGATTTTCTACCTCAAGGGTGGAGACCTCAGCGAAGAACTCGCCGGCCTAAAATATCCTTATAAAGAATTTGCAATTTCCGATTTTTACCAAGAAGCTTTCTTTGAAACTAAAAAGGTTGTATACGTACAATTAGTTCCCTGATCTCTACAATTCATAAAGCAAAGCCGAAGCATACGCTTTAATGGCGCGCTTTTCTCCAAAAGAATCTACCTTTTCATGGGTGGTGGCTTTGATACTGATTTCGTCGGTAGCTAAGTTCAAAATACCCGCCAAAACGACCTGCATTTGTTCGATATGCGGATTCACCTTCGGTGTTTCTAGAATAACGGTTGCATCGATATTGACAATACCATAGCCTTTTTCACTTACCAAGCGAAACACTTCTTTGAGTAGAATTTTGGAGTCGATGCCTTTGTATTTTGGATCTGTATCGGAGAAGTGAAAACCGATGTCTCTGAGGGCTAAAGCACCAAGTAAAGCATCGCAAATGGCATGTATGAGCACATCAGCATCTGAATGACCAACTGCACCAAGTGGAGAAGGAAGTTGGATGCCGCCTATCCAGAGCGGATATCCCGCTGCGAGCTGATGGACATCTACGCCGTAGCCTATGCGTAATTTAGGTTTAGCTTGCATTTAGTTGCCGCCGAGATTGAGACGCAAGGTGAAGCGCAGGGTGTTGGCCAATGGGCTCTGGCGACCGTTGAGAGAGGCCAAATATGAGAAGTCAATGGCAAACATGTTGTACTTAAGAGAAGCACCTAAATTCAAGAACTGGCGATTTCCTTTGTTTTTGTTTTCGTAAAAAACACCACCGCGCAAAGCCAATACATCGCTGTACCACCACTCTGCACCGGCAGCAATATTGATTTCTGCTAATTCTTCCTTGAGGCGGGTGCCTTTGACAATTTCGTAAGCACCTGCTGTGTTTTGGATGTAGTCGCCATTTTCGTCTTCGGCTAAAACTCCCGGTGCGTCGTAGAAAGATTGCAGCATGGAGGTAATGATACCGACATCGCCGTCCATTCCTGCTAACATCACGTAATCGCCATCGATTAGTTTGTAAATAGCTGGCGTTGGGACCAATAACCTTTGAAGGTCTACCGAAAAAGTAACTTTGTTGTATTCGTCGAACTCGGCTAAAAAGCTATTGCCAATTTTGAGGTTCATCGGGATGAAATCGCGGCGAGACAACTCAGAGTAAGAAACTTTGTTACCGATGTTATTGATGGTCATGCCGAAGGTATAGGTACCGTCTGTGCTACCGATGTGCGCGTCGTCATTGAAATAACTAAAAGACAAATCTGCGGCCCCTACTACGCCTGGCTTGGTATTGACGCCCGCAACAGTTAAGCCGCCTGTTAGGTTAGAGTAGGCAAACTTACCGTTGATACCGATACTGAATCGATCAGCTAATTTGAACGCATAAGCTCCGACAAGTTCAAACTCGCTTGGTTTGTCGTCGCGGAGGACGTCGCCGTTGATATCGGTAAAAGTGATTTCTCCGAGGCTAAAATAACGCAGCGCACCACCAATTGAATGGACTTTATTGAGTTGCTTGTATCCTGCTAAATAAGACAAATGGATGTCGTTGGTGAGTTGACGCAACCATGGTGTGTAAGACAAACTTACCTCCGATTTTTGCTTGGCAAAACTCAATAGAGAAGTATTCCAATAGACAGATGTGGAGTTGGCACTCAAGGCTGTTCCGGCGTCGCCCATTCCGCCTGCGCGTGAGTCTGGGGTTATGGCCATGAACGGCAATGAAGTCGTAATGGTATTGAGTTGTAGGTCGTTGTCGGTAACGCCAGAACCGCCTGTTGGCTGAGCAAAAGCGTTTTGAGAAACGAATACCAAACAAATACTGAGTACTAATGTGTAAAATCCGGAACTTTTCATAGAGAGGGTAAAGATAGGGAATTTGAGGAATTTTTATTTTAAGATCACAAGTTTTTCGGTTTGCTCTGCATAAGCGCCATCTGGCGTCTGCACCCTTAAGCGATATAGGTAAGTACCTCTTGCAAGTTCATCGCCAAAATCATCGCGGCCGTCCCAATACAAACCGGCAATTCTAAAGCCACTTGTCGGCACCTCTTGTGCAATGGTCTTGACCAAGCGACCAGATACAGTGAAGATTTGAATTTGTACATCCAAAGAGGAACATGATTGATTGTGTTCAAACATGAATTCTGTACGTGTAGTAAATGGATTAGGGTAGTTGAGCACGTGCTGCAACACAGGCGCTTCTTTGGCCTGCACCACAAAGTCGATCTGCGAAGTGGATGAATTATTGTTGACATCCCAAACTTTAAAGGACAAAGTGTGCGAGCCAGGGCTCAAATTCTGAAACTGATAACGCACCTCCCCAGACTGGTAAGCATCTAGATTGGCCGCATAAAAATCATTGAGCACAATTGGCTGAGCACTTTGCCCATCGAGCACAGCAACGATATCGTGACCAATGCCATTACCAACTGTATTGATGCCATTTTCATCGGTGACTTTGGCTAAGAGCACAGGGTTTTCGTCAGTGACTGAGCCATTCACAAAACCTTCTTGATTCATGTAAAGTTGTACTGTTGGGCCTTGATCGTCTGAAACGCCATTCGGATCAATACCACCCACATAAAACAAGGTATCAAATCCTTGTGCATCTGCCTGACCGTTATGGCCATAATAAGAAATTTTTCCAAAATCGATTTGCAGTGCAATGTCTTTGGGCACTACAAATTCAAACTCAAAGTAACCATTTGTAATACTGCTCTGACCGCGGTAAATGCGATTGGTTTGCTGTTCGTAAGAAATAACCGGTGACTCCTCATCCTGACCAAGTGTATTTTGAACTTTGCGCTTATCAAATACAGTTGGCGTCAGTACGCCATTCCAATTTGTAAGCACTGCGCCACTGTAGTCTTCAATATGGCCCTTGACCTTCACTTTGCTCAGGGCGCGCAGTGTATCGAGTTGCAGCTGCGGATCGAAACCATTGATACTGTCTGTAACAATGCGGTAACGGGGCAAGGCCAAACGCAAAGCAGGATCTCCAATGAGGGTGAAGCTACGCTTATTGGAAGAGCTCACGGATGCAGCATTTTTGGTTCTTCTGGCTAGTTCGCCAAACTCATACGCCTCGCCGTTCGGGTAGCGGTTAAACACACGCTCAATCAATTTGATACCGATATTGCTATTCACGCCAAAATAAACTGAGCGTGTAGTAGTGAGCATGGCAATAGCACCACCTGCCGGATTGAGATAGACCCACTCTCCTGCAGATACGCGCTCGGGGTCATCGAAACGCGTGAACTCGCAAGTTGCAGAAACAAAGAGATGTAAAGCATGAATATTGCTCCAACTATTCACCTGATCGATCCCAACGACGCGTTCTTCAGCCAAACCAACCTCTCCCCCATGCCCAATATAGTTTGCGACGAGCACACCGCGTTGGATATTGGCATCTATGGAATTGGTCATTGCCGGAAAACGCTCTCCACCCGCGGTGATCACCTTAGGAAAAGCGTCCATATAAAGCTTGTTATAATTGATTTCTGGATTCAATAATTTAGAAATGGTGTATTGCGGCTCCGCATCTATATTGATGAAATAACCTTGCTCGCGGTTGTCGGTCATGATCAAATATTGATTGCGCCAATCGCCAAAAGTTTTATCTGTTTGAGTACCCATACAACAAGAACTCGTGACAGGATAAAAATTTGAGCCATTTTTCATGTAATGCTCTATTTTATCTACCATTTGTTTGGCCTGCAAACTACTACTTGCAATAATACGCCCTACACCAACATCCATCATGTCTGCGGCGCTCATGCCCTCGGCATCATCTAATATACCAAAAAAGTCATCCACCACCATAGCATCTGTTGCATTTTCGCTACTGAGCATCTGATAGGTCACGATGTAATTATTGTTATTTGGTTCTCTGTTTTTTGGATCGTAAGTACCGTCTCCAAAAAGCAACAGATACTTTGGTTTAGCACTAGGGTCATTGAGCAAAGCGCGGTCATAGAACATCTTGACAAAGCGGCGAATAGCCCCAGGATCTTGCATGCCCGAACTAAACTCATTATAAATGGCTTGCGGTTGCACAACATGTACGGTGAGCCCATTTTCGCGGTGCAATTCAGCTAAGCGATTGGCTTCTGATAAAAAATCTGGATGCGAAACCATTAAATAATCCGCCAACGGAAGCTGATGCAGGTTTTGATACGATACCCCACCTACTTTTTCTGGCGTGAAAAATGACACCCCACTCGCTACGACCATTTCCTTATAAGCAGCTTCAGTTTTGAAAGTGCCTTGATTGCCCTGAATTGTTAGCGCCAGGCGCACCGGCACATGTCGGTTACTGACATCCCAAACAAAAGTACTCGCATTGACGCTGCCGATCTGATAACTTGCAGTTGTAGCCGCTGCACTCCAATTCGAAACGCGGAAATTCAACTGAGAACCTGCAAGTATCAAATTGCGCTGGGCATTGATCAAGATGCGGTCCAAATAAGTCACGACACTCGGATTCAATCGATTGACCGTAAGTGTCAGGTTAATGGCCGAAGTTGGCGTAGAATCGACACAAAGTATGGTGCCGCGTTGAAAATAATTTGCTGAGTGGGGCATGACCATTTGTCCAATTAATTCCGATCCGTTTTTGAGTGTAATTTGATTTCCAGGCGTTCTCGCATTGGAGGCGTAAGACACCTGAAAACGAATAGGTTCTGAGGTCACGTTTCCTATGGTAAAATTGAAATTCTGACTGAGATTGACATCGAATTCTTCACCGTACCAGCGCTGTCCGCCCTTGACTAAATTTTCCAGGTCATTTTCATAGACGTCACGGTAGTCATACGCACTAATAAGTGTATCGGCAGGCGCATCGATAACAGGAGCCTCAGTAATGCGCAATGGCGCAACATCTGACCCTACATATATATAATAGTATGACTGATCTGAATAAGGATGCCTTACTTGATTGTACTGACTGCCGGCAGCGAGCTCCCAACGGTGTGCACCCCAACCATAAAAAAGCACATAATCATTGCCATCAAAAACACCATCTGCCTCCCCGCTCACCACAATTGCGTTTTGAGCTAAATCATCAGTAATTGGACTTGAGTTGGCTTCGGCAATCACACCTTCACCGTTTCCGTAAATATGAATGTGTGCTGGATTCAAATTAGTAGTGTTGAATCCGCATGCTTCTAAGAAGGCTTTATCAATTTTATAAATTCCATCCTTATTGACCGCTATGCGATACCATTTACCTGTGGTGCTGCCCAATATAGAAGAACTGACATAATCTTTGGTCTGAAAATGAGGCTTTGCTTTGAAACGGTAGTCTAGTTGCACTAGGCGTTCTAAAGAACCATTGGCAGTGCGCATTGGCAAAATATAACAAGAGAATAAGGGCTGACCGCCCTCCGAAACAATTTTAGCCTCTATCTGAGCCTTATCCGAAAAAGCCAAGCCCAAGCGCTCGTATATCAGCTGCTGCGCTTTAGGTATTTTTTCGTACACCGTATTTAAAATTTCAACTTCTTGATGGATCGAGCCTTGCTTTTGTTGAATGGCATAAAATGGCTGACCATTATCGAGACCAAAGCCCTTAACTGTTTGGACATCATAGCCTTCTTCACCTATTTGAACGCGCTCTGTTCCGGTCCAATCTAAAACGATGGTTTGGACCTGCGCATGCAAGGAGACCGTACTAAGTAAACATAAAAAAAGAAAGCAATTGCGAAAATAAATCATGAACCTTGGAGTTTTAAGCGCTAGAAAAACGTCAATTTATTTATTTTATTTGAATAAATATTCGATATTTGTAACCTTTGAAACCTGAATAACGTTAAGATTGTTCGTGCTAAAACCAACTTTCGTGAAAATAGTCAAATCGCTTCTAGTCGCTCAGATTAGCCTCATTACACTGATAATGAGCTCAATATCATGGGCTCAAGACCCTACTTTTACGCAATTCTATGCCAACCCAACCTACTTAAACCCTGCCCTTGCAGGCTCGTCAGGTTGTCCTAGAGTTTCGTTAAATTACCGCAACGAATGGCCGCAACTAACCGGCAATTACGTCACTTATGCGGCAGCATACGATACCTACGCCAAAAATATTTCTGGTGGTTTTGGTTTGCTCGCCATGCACGACGTTCAGGGGCAGGGCACCATCCAAACTTCTATGATTGGCGGGATCTATTCTTACAATGCCAAAGTTACCCGCAAGTTTTCCATTATGTTTGGTGCGCGCGCGGCCTACTTTCAAAAATTCCTCGACTGGGATAAACTTACATTCGGCGACATGATCGATCCGCGTCGCGGTTTTATCTACCAAACCGGCGATGTACCTCGCGGAAACGGACGCAGAGGCTTCTTTGACGTCAGCTTTGGCGCCGTTGGTTTCACCAAAAACTTTTATTTCGGCGTTGCAGGTCATCACCTCAATCGTCCTGACGAATCCATGATCCTCGGCGAATCTCGTTTGCCTATCCGCGTTACGGGCCACATGGGTGCCAACATCAAATTAGGTCAAAGAGGTCGTTACTCTAGTACCACTTTCTTGTCACCAAACATCATTTATCAATATCAAAATGGGTTCCAAGAACTCAACATCGGTGCCTACCTCAAATACGAAAACTTTACTATTGGTGCTTGGTACCGCAACCGCGATGCATTCATCATGACCGTGGGCATCAACACAGACAAATTTAAAGTCGGTTACAGTTACGACCTAACTGTATCCAAATTAGGTAATGGCATATCAGGTGGCTCCCATGAAATTTCGATGGGTATCAACCTCAAATGCAAGAAAAAACCTAAAAACTTCAGAAAAACGTCTTGTCCGTCTTTCTAAGTGTAACCAAACGAATAAACAGAACTTTACGTTATAAACGCAAAAAATATGAAGCGATTGATTCAAAACATCTTCGGAATTGCACTGACAGGAATGTTAGTGCTTTCTTCGTGTTCTAAAGAGCGCTCTTCGGCTACGGGTTGGGAATTCAATAACTACAAAAATGGTGGTTTTGAAAAATTTGATGCCCGCGAGCAAGAAACAGGCCCAGGTTTAGTCATGATTGAAGGCGGTACCTTTACAATGGGCCGCACAGAACAAGACGTCATGTCTGACTGGAACGCACGCGCTGCTCGCGTTACGGTTGCCTCTTTCTACATGGACCGCACAGAAGTAACCAACTTCCATTGGTTAGAGTACATGTACTGGATGCGCCGCGTTTATTACAAAACTTACCCGCACGTTTACAAAAAATGCTTACCTGATACCCTCGCTTGGAGAACGGCATTGGGTTACCGCGAAAAATACGTCAATTACTACTTGCGTCACCCATCTTACCGCGACTACCCTGTAGTTGGTGTTTCTTGGTTGCAAGCTAACGATTTCTGTAAATGGCGTACTGACCGTGTCAATGAAGCAATCCTCGTTCGCGAAGGCATCTTGAAATGGCATTTTGCCGAAGAAGGATCTGCCGATGTAGGTGCTGCCAACAACCCTAACTACGACAAAAAATACGCTTCCGTTCCACAAAACATGTTCTCTACAGAAAACTACTTGAACGGAAACTATACTGTAGAATCTGAAGGTGGTTATGTAGTTAACAAAGACAGCAAACCAAAACCAAAAGTCGATTCAAAAACCAAAAGATCCGTTCCACGCGACCCTTACCAACTTGAAAACTACGATCCTGTTTATGCAGACATGGACAACGGTCGTTTGGGCACGCGCCCTGTCAAAATGGAAGACGGTATCCTATTGCCTTCCTACCGCCTTCCAACTGAAGCAGAATGGGAATTTGCAGCTATGGGCCTCATCGGTAACCTCGACCCTAACTCAGAAAACATCAACGACCGTCGTATCTATCCTTGGGATGGCCATTACGTTCGTCAAGAAGAAGAGCAATATGCTGGTGCTATCCAAGCTAACTTTATGCGTGGAAAAGGCGACATGATGGGTGTTGCAGGTCGTCTCAACGACGGTGCAGACATCTCTGATCGCGTAGATTCATTCTGGCCAAACGACTACGGGCTTTACCACATGGCTGGTAACGTTTCTGAATGGGTTATGGATGTTTACCGACCACTTACTTCTGAAGTAGCTGAAGGTTTCATGCCTTTCCGCGGTAACAAATTCCAAACACAACTTCTCGTGCCAGATGGTCTCTATGACAAACCTGTTAAAGCCAACGAAAACATCTACGATGTACACGGCATGAAAGAATTTGTAAACGAGTTTGCTCGTGTCAAATACCTCGCACACGCCAATAAAAAATACAGCCAAGACGCTGGCAACAACTTCCAGTCTAACTTTTCTAACCAAGGTGCAACCAAAGACACTAGCAATGGCAGCAAAGACACCGCAGCTGGTGCTCAAGGAGCTCCTAAAACAGGTTCTGTCAACAACGCACCAATGAATTCACGCATTTACGCCAAACAAGACCCGCGTAAATACCAATTCAATGCGCCGTCGAACTATTACATTTCAAACAACTCACAATTCACCTCTCAGGAGCGCATGCAATTTGAGTTTTTAGATACGCTCAACATCATGCTTGACACCGCTATCGCACTTCACAACCAAGGTCGTACGATTGCTGCATCTGCATACATCGAGCGTGTATTGTTCAACAAAGACCTCCCTGCAGAAATTCAAGAAGGCGCTAAAAAACAAGACCTCCTCGAGCTAATGGCGTTGGCTTTTGATTATTCACAACCTACTGCCTACCTCGGTATTGACACCGCACTTTTCAGTCGTGAATACTTAGAGCGCAAGTTCTTATCTTATAGCACTGATCCAACGATCACTACCTGGATCATGACTCTTCGCAATGGCCTAAGTGAGTTCATCACAACGACCAAAGGAAGCCAACGTTGGAGAGACGTTACCGTAGAAGAAAACGCAGGTCGTTTGAACTACCGTAAAGACGACTACATTGACTACCTCGATGGCGACTTAGAATCTTCAATTTACTACAACAATGCGAAGCGCAAAGAGGAAATCAACAGCGGTATGCGCGACCCTAAACTAGTCATGTACCAAAGTGAACACGAGAACAACAACCTCATGAACGAGCAAATCAATGCTGGTAAGTCAGGTTGGCCAACAACACTCATCTCTGACAAGAGCCGTGTTTACAAAGGAGGTTCTTGGGCCGACATGGCCTACTGGCTCGCAATTGGTAACCGACGTTTCCTTGACGAAGACAAAGCATCAGCAACTATTGGTTTCAGATGTGCCATGGACCGCATCGGTAGCTCTCGCCGACCAGACATCAAAGAATAATTGGTTATCCCGATTAGATAATATTTCAAAAGCCCGATTACTCGGGCTTTTTTTTTGCAACTTTGTCTCATGGAAAAATGGCTTGCACTTTTAGATGCTTGTAGTAGCGTCAGTACCGACTCCAGGCAAATTCAAAAAGACTGTTTATATATTGCATTAAAAGGAGACAACTTCGACGGCAATCAATATGCAGAACAAGCTCTTGCTGCTGGCGCCAAATATGCAATTGTAGACAACGATGCCATGGCTAACGAAGAAAATATCTTTTTTGTGCCCAACGGACTTTACTTTCTCCAAGAACTTGCCCACGCCCATCGCTTGCGTTTTGAAATCCCTGTATTGGGAATAACCGGCAGCAATGGCAAAACCAGCACCAAAGAACTTGTCAACTGCGCGTTACAAACACAATACAACGTACTTTGCACCGAAGGCAACCTAAATAATCATATTGGTGTGCCTTTGACCTTGCTCAAAATAAATGCACAGCACCAAATTGCCATTATAGAAATGGGTGCTAACAAGCCACTAGACATCGATGAATTGTGTCGGATTGCAGTACCTACACTGGGCCTGATCACTAATATTGGCAAGGCCCACCTAGAAGGATTTATCAATTTTGAGGGTGTTCTAAAGACCAAATCAGAGCTCTACGACCATGTGGCTCAAAACAATGGCGGATTGTTTGTCAATGCCGACGACTCTATTTTACTGAATGCAGCACAACAAAGAAATATCACGTTACACACATTTGGCGCACAAAATGGAGAATTAAAGGGGCAGCTTCAAGGGCTTGATCCTTATGTGCACTTGAGCTGGACGTCAAATTCATATGTGTCACCAGTACTTGATACGCAAATGATTGGCAAATACAACTTTTACAATTTCTTGGCTGCTTTGCGGGTGGGCACATATTTCGCTATCGAACCAGAAAAATTAAATGCCGCTCTATCGAATTATACGCCTACCAATAAACGCTCGCAAGTAGAAAAAACCGCAAAAAACACCCTTATTATCGATTGCTACAACGCCAATCCATCTAGCATGATGAGCGCACTAAGTTCGTTTATTGAGATTGAGCATCCTCAGAAATTAGTGATTCTTGGCGACATGCTGGAACTTGGTGCAGACGGGCCAACCGAACATCAAAAGATATTAGATTTTCTGCATTCGAATGCACTGAATTTCATGACCGTAGGCCCCATTTTTAAAAATTTGAACAAAGAAGGATTTGAGAACGCAGCCATTTTGCGAGAAAAACTCCTAGAACAAGATTTAAATGCTTGTCTGATCTTATTGAAAGGATCTAGGGGAATAGCGTTAGAGCAATTGATAGACTGCCTTTAAATGCTGTTTAGCAACGCATCAAGAGCCGTATTGCATCAAAAATGCCTTTAAGAAAGGATCGAGAGCGCCATCCATTACAGCATCTACGTCGCCGGTTTCGGTTCCTGTTCGGACATCCTTGACTAATTTGTATGGATGCATGACGTAGTTTCGAATTTGGCTACCCCACTCTATTTTCTTTTTACCTGCCTCAATTTCATTGCGTTTCTCCATGCGCTCGCGCAAGATGAGTTCATATAATTGAGAGCGCAATAATTGCAAGGCCTTTTCTTTATTGGCCAATTGAGAGCGCGATTCCGAGTTTTCGATGATGATGCCCGAAGGTGCGTGACGCAAACGTACGGCAGTCTCGACTTTGTTGACATTTTGCCCTCCTGCGCCGCCGGAACGGAAAGTTTCAAAGGAAATATCGGCTGGATTGATATTGATTTCAATTTGGTCGTCCACTAATGGGTAAACATAGACCGACACGAAACTGGTGTGCCTTTTGGCATTTGAATCAAAGGGTGAGATGCGCACCAAACGATGCACGCCGTTTTCACCTTTAAGGTAACCAAATGCAAATTCGCCTTCAAACTCAAGTGTGACGGTCTTGACACCAGCTACATCGCCCTCTTGGAAGTTGAGTTCAGTGATTTTGTAACCATGTTTTTGACCCCACATCAGGTACATACGCATGAGCATACTGGCCCAATCGCAGCTTTCCGTACCACCAGCCCCTGCGGTAATTTGCAGTACCGCCGAAAGGCTATCTTCTTCATTGGAGAGCATGTTTTTGAGCTCTAATTCTTCGATTTCTTCGAGTAATTTGGTATATTGGGTATTGAGTTCAGCCTCCTCTGCCATGCCTTCACGAACGAATTCCATCAGGACATCTAGGTCGGCAACCGAAACAGCAGTGCGGTCAAAGGTTTCGACCCAAAATTTGAGCCCACGGATTTGCTTCATTTTGTCTTCGGCCTTTTTGGGGTCGTCCCAGAAGGAAGGATCTTGGGTCTTGAGCTCCTCTTCTTTTAACTGCATGCGCTTCTCATCGATTTTGAGAAAGCTCTGAATGGTTGAAAGTCTGTTTTGAAGGGCCTTGTACTGTTCGGTTGTCATGGAGCAAAGTTAAGCATTCTAGTAAGGAAAGAAAAGGAAGGTGCGCTCATGATTCAGTCAAAATGTGTACATTTGTCACAAATCAATGTAACATGAATATTCCAGCTGAACTCAAGTACACCAAAGACCACGAATGGGTAAAACTCGAAGGTGACATCGCCACAATTGGCATCACCGAATTTGCACAAAGCGAACTCGGAGACATCGTTTATGTCGAAGTAGAAACCGTCGGAGAAACAATGGCACAAGAAGAAGTTTTTGGTAGTGTAGAAGCTGTCAAGACCGTTTCTGATTTGTTCTTGCCAATGAGCGGCGAAATCATCGAATTCAACGATGCGCTTGAAGCCAATCCTGAGTTAGTCAACAACGACCCATACGGTGCAGGCTGGATGGTTAAAGTTCGCGTAGCTGATGCCGCTGAGTTTGCAGCGCTTTTAGACGCCGAAGCGTACGCTCAAGAAGTTCACTAAGTAAAGTGCCTTTCAATAGACCCTAAGGATTTATCCTTCACTCATATAAACCGCCCAAAAGGCGGTTTTTTTATGGCCAAATATGCACAATAGACTCTATTTTTTGCTCTATTTGATCCGGAAGTTGGAAAAATAGGTCTCTATTGATTTTGGCTTCGAGCGCGTCGATAGACAGCGAGAAAGACAAAACGGATGCTTCCGACTTTGTGTTGGGCATGACAAATGCGATTCCTTTTTGTTGTTGGGGTGCGATGAGCGCCTTGAAATACGCTTTGGGCACGCTTACCTTATTGGCGCCAATTGTAGGGAGTCCAGGCTCTAAAATTGGTCCGGTGACTACGTAAAGTGTGTCGTATTGTAAAGTCCATGCGCGCACTTGTTCTTCGAGCTTTTTCCAGATGCCCCGATTGAACCCTGGCAGCTGCGGACTCATATTACTGTAATAAAATGATTCTTGCATCACTTGCAATGACCAACTCATGTCAGCAGCCGGAGCCAAATGACCGCGGTCATAGCCACTTTTGGCATAATCCGAATTTGTTGCGGTTTGCGTATAAACCAAAGGATCTTCTAAAAAACGATTACTGCGTTCTACACCGTCGCCTAAATGCGTTTTGGTCAGCATGTAGGCCACCCAATTAGCTTGTTCGTGTTGTTCGTTGTAGGAAAACGAATAAGCTATATGTGGGATAATTTCTTCACCAGGTAAAGGAAGCGGACAAGCTAATGATAGCTCTTTACTGTTATCTCGTCTTACACCTAGAAAGGAATTTAAACCCAAGAAAAAAGCCGCTATCCAAAGGAGGATGAACGGCTTTAAAAAAGATTGCTGCTTGAGCTTAAGCATCAATTTTGGCGTATTTGGCGTTTTTCTCGATGAATTCTCGGCGAGGTGGAACGTCGTCACCCATGAGCATAGAGAAGATTTGATCACACTCTGCTGCGTTTTCGATAGTGACCTGACGCAAGGTGCGGCTTTCTGGGTTCATTGTGGTCTCCCAGAGCTGCTCTGCGTTCATTTCACCAAGACCTTTGTAACGTTGGATATTGACTGAAGTTTCGCTGCCGCCGCCTTTGAGTTCTTGAATGAGGCGATCGCGTTGGTCTTCGTTCCAAGCGTATTCTGATTTGGTGCCTTTCTTGACTTGGTACAATGGTGGTGTTGCGATGTAGACATAGCCTTTTTCGATGAGTTCTTTCATGTAACGGAAAAGGAAAGTCAAGATGAGCGTCTCGATATGTGATCCATCGACGTCGGCATCACACATGATGATGATTTTGTGATAGCGTAATTTTTCGAGGTTCAGTGCTTTGGAGTCTTCTTCTGTACCGATGCGTACACCTAAGGCGGTGTAGATGTTTTTGATTTCTTCGTTTTCGAAGATTTTGTGTTGCATGGCTTTCTCGACGTTCAAGATCTTACCTCTTAAGGGCATGATGGCTTGAAAATGGCGGTCACGGCCTTGTTTGGCTGTACCACCCGCGGAGTCTCCCTCGACAAAGTAAACCTCACAGGCGGCTGGATCTTTTTCAGAACAGTCGGCTAATTTGCCTGGCAAGCCAGAACCGGAAAGGACGTTTTTGCGCTGTACCATTTCGCGGGCCTTGCGTGCTGCATGACGGGCGCGAGCCGCTAAGATCACTTTTTCGACGATGAGTTTGGCTTCGGCCGGATGCTCTTCTAGATAAGCAGAAAGCATTTCGGATACTGCTTGGCTCACAGGTGCAGTAACTTCTCGGTTACCGAGCTTGGTTTTGGTTTGGCCTTCAAACTGTGGCTCTTGTACTTTAACAGAAACAACTGCTGTAAGCCCCTCGCGGAAGTCGTCGCCATCTATCTCGATTTTCTCTTTGGCAAGAATACCTGAATCGGTTGCGTATTTTTTGAGGGTATTGGTAAGACCGCGTCGGAAACCAGATAAGTGGGTACCCCCTTCGTGGGTGTTGATGTTATTGACGTAAGCCTGGATGTTTTCGGTGTAGGAAGTGTTGTAAGTAAGTGCAACTTCTACAGGAATGCCCTCGCGTTCACCTTCAAAATAAATGACATCGGTGATGAGCGCCTCGCGATTGCGATCGAGGTAAGAAGCGAATTCTTTCAGACCACCTTCTGAATGGTAAGTTGTGCAAGGATGTGCGCCTTCGTCGTCTGTTTGGCGTTTGTCAGTTAAGGTAATGGTGATGCCCTTGTTCAAAAAGGCGAGCTCGCGCATGCGGGCTGCAAGGGTATCAAAGTTATATTCTGTAGACTCAAAAATAGTGGCGTCTGGCGTAAAGGTAACTTCTGTTCCGGTTTGGTCAGATTCGCCAACAACTTTAACGTCGTACATTGGCTTACCAATATTGTATTCTTGCTGAAACACTTTGCCTTCGCGGCGAACAGTAGCCATGAGGTGTGTGGAGAGTGCATTGACACAAGATACACCTACGCCATGCAAACCACCAGAAACTTTATAAGTGTCTTTGTCGAATTTACCACCGGCATGCAAAACCGTCATAACGACCTCAAGTGCCGATTTCTTTTCTTTGGTGTGCATGGCGGTTGGGATACCGCGCCCGTTATCTACAACGGTGATGGAGTTGTTTTCGTTGATGAAAACATTGATGTGGTTACAGTAGCCGGCAAGCGCCTCATCTATGGAGTTGTCTACGACTTCGTAAACAAGGTGGTGAAGTCCTTTGACGCCGACATCACCGATGTACATTGCAGGACGTTTTCTTACTGCTTCTAAACCTTCTAATACCTGGATATTATCTGCCGAATAATTGTCTCTCTTTGCGTCTTCAGCCATGTTGTTATAGTTTGTGGATATGTTTAATTTCGTGTAAACAAAAATAAAAAAAAGCACCTCGCAAAAGGTGCTTTCAAAGGGCGCTAAGGCCTTAACTTATCAACAAAATTTCAACGATTTGAACTATTGTTCAATCCATGCAATAATACTCGGATCATTTGGCAAAACACGCGGCGAAATCACTTTCGACAAATGTCCGTTTTCATCGATGAGGTACTTTTGAAAATTCCATTCAACTTTGCTGTCTTCTTTGCCATTTTTCGCTTTTTGCGTCAAGAATTGATAGACAGGATGCATTTCTTTTCCTTTCACAGAAATTTTAGACATCATCGGAAAAGTCACGCCGTAATTCAATTGACAAAATTGAGCGATTTCTTGATCGGATCCTGGCTCCTGAGACATGAAATCATTGGCCGGAAAGCCGACAATGACAAAATTCTTTGATTTATACTTAGTGTACAAAGCCTCTAGCTCTTCATATTGCGGGGTGAGGCCGCATTTAGAAGCTGTATTGACCACCATGATCTTTTTGCCTTTTAAGGTGGCAAAATCAAAGGTTTTACCATTGATGTCTTTGACTTTGAATTGGTAAATACTTGCAGAATCAGCGGATATAAAACTCATAAGGAGGATACTAAAAAAAATGAAGATTGTTTTCATGGTTGTTTTTGTTTAGAACAATGCCAAACAAAGATAGTTCGACTTGGAACAAAATTTTCTTTTTTACGAATAAGAAGCTCATGAGAAACCTTCTACTGTACATTCTTTTCTGCACGCCACTCTGCTGGGGGCAAAAAATGACAGGATTTTGGCAAGGGATGCTCTTTTCGGCAACAGATCAAACGGTCCTGATTCCAGTTTATATTGACATCTTTGTGACGAACGGATTGGTAGATGGCAAAATCAGAATTGAGAACGAAGGAGCCGCTATTTATCCGATAAGAGGTACTTACATCGATCAAGAAATGAAACTAGTAACCTTAAAAGCTACTTGGTTCTATTTACCTGAATTTGCCCTGACTCCTTACATATATACACTCAAATTCAATCCTCAAAACGGCTATTTGGAGGGCTCAACAGACCGACAAGACTACCGGTTTATTGCCTATCAAAGCAGCGGAGAAATCTCCACAAACAAAACACCTTATTTGCCCAAAGAATGGCTGCAGCGCTTTCAACAAGAATTAGCCGATGGCATTTCGGCGCCTCAGGTCAGAAAAAAAGAATTGCAAAACTTTGCGTTTCAGCCGGTCTATTTTGATTATGACCAAGCGCTCATCAGGCCTGAATACGAAGCGTATCTGAAGGAATTGATCAGAATGGTGAAGAGTCATTCGGATTTGCGCATCGAAATTACCGGGCATACCGATGCAGATGGTTCCGACAAATACAACCTGGCCCTATCTCGAAAACGCAGTGAAGCCCTCCTGTCTTTTTTTGCGCAAAATGGCTTGCCAAAAGACCGTGTGGTGGTGAGGTACAAAGGTGAAAAAGAACCCGTCGATCAGAATAAAACAGACGAAGGCAAGCAGCGCAATAGACGCGTCGACTTCAGATTTATTTAAACTAGAGACCTTTTAGCTTTTCTTCCAGAATGGCAATTTTATTGAGCGCGTCGGCCTCTTTATTGCGTTCATTGGCAACAACAGCTTCAGGAGCACCAGCCATGAATTTCTCATTTTGCAATTTAGATTGTACGCTTTTGAGGAAGCCTTTAGTGTAGTGCAATTCTTCTTCTAGCTTTTTCTTTTCAGCTTCGAGGTCGATTTGCTCTCCAAATGGCACAAAAAACTCGATACCATCGACAATAAAGCTATTGGACTGCGCTACCTTTTCGTTGACATATTCCAAGACAGATAAATTGCCCATTTTTACAATGATGCTATCTGCCGCACTGGCTCTGCTCGCATCAGCTTTGATGTAAAGCTCCATCTTGATTTTGGTCGCGATGTTGTTTTGTTTGCGGATATTGCGCAGCTGCGTAATCACTTTTTCATTGAAAGCAAACTGCTGCATTGGTGCAGCATTGACTTCTTGAACCGCTGGCCACTCCGCAATAACGATGTCGTCGCCTGGTTGGCGCTCGCGCAGTGCGTGGTAGAGTTCTTCTGAGACAAAAGGCATGAAAGGATGCATGATCTTGAGAATGCGCTCAAAGAAATCGAGGGTATGCGCTAGTGTTTGACGATCAATGGGCTGTTGATAGCCTGGCTTGATCATTTCTAAGTACCAAGAGCAGAAGTCGTCCCAGACAAGTTTGTAGGTCGACATCAGGGCATCAGAGATGCGGAATTTATCAAAATTGCTGTTGACTTCATTCAAAACCTGTCCAAAACGGCTATCAAACCATTCGATGGCAACTTTGCTAGAAAGTGGTTGCTCGATTTCACTGACTTCCCAAGAAGAAACCAAGCGATAAGCATTCCAAATTTTGTTGGTGAAATTGCGGCCCTGTTCGCACTGAGAGCTATCAAACGGAAGGTCATTTCCTGCAGGCGAGGAAATAAGTACACCAACGCGAACGCCGTCGGCACCATATTGATTGATCAGGTCAATTGGGTCGGGAGAATTGCCCAAAGATTTGGACATTTTACGACCGAGTTTATCGCGGACGATACCGGTGTAGTAGACGTTTTTAAAGGGTTGTTGGCCCATGTATTCGTAGCCAGCAATTGCCATGCGAGCAACCCAGAAAAACATGATTTCAGGGGCTGTTACGAGGTCGTTGGTCGGGTAGTAATAATTGATTTCTGGATTGTTGGGCTGTGTGAGGCCATTGAATACAGAAATGGGCCACAACCAACTCGAAAACCATGTGTCGAGCACGTCTTCGTCTTGGCGAAGCTCTGACGCTGTTATTTCACGACCCGCTTTTTGAGCCGCCAAAACAAGTGCTTCTTCTTGTGTTTTGGCCACCACGAAGTCGGCTGGACGGTCGCTGTAGTACCAAGCCGGAATGCGATGACCCCACCAAAGTTGGCGAGAAATACACCAATCTTTGACGTTTTCCATCCAGTGGCGATAGGTATTTTTGAACTTCTCTGGATGGAATTGAATGTTGCCATTCATCACGTTTTCCAAGGCTGGAGCGGCAAGTTCTTTCATCGAGACAAACCACTGCAAAGACAATTTAGGTTCAATAACCGCACTGGTGCGCTCAGAGAAACCAACTTTATTGATGATGTCTTCGGTTTTGACTAAAAAGCCTTTGTCTTGGAGTTCTTTTTCGATTTCGCGACGGACTTCAAAGCGGTCTTTGCCTTCGTAGTGTGCGCCATGTGCATTGAGCGTACCGTTGTCGTTGAATAAGTCGATGCTCGGCAAATTGTGTTTTTGACCAAGTTCGTAGTCATTGGGGTCATGGGCCGGTGTTACTTTTAAGCAGCCTGTTCCGAAATCTTTGTCTACGTATTCGTCGGCAATAACCGGGATTTCACGATTGATCAAAGGAACCGAAACTGTTTTACCGATGAGGTGTTGGTAGCGCTCGTCTTCGGGATGCACGCAAATGGCGGTATCGCCAAGGATGGTCTCGGGGCGCGTGGTGGCGATGGTAAGCCATTGGTCTGCTTCACCTACTACCTGATAACGAACGTAAAATAGTTTAGAATTGACCTCTTTGTAGTTGACTTCTTCGTCGGATAGCGCGGTCAGCGCTTCCGGATCCCAGTTGACCATGCGCACGCCACGGTAAATTTTGCCTTTTTGAAAGAGGTCGATGAAAACAGCGATGACGGACTCAGAATATTCGGGGTCCATGGTGAAGTGCGTGCGTTCCCAGTCGCAGGAAGCACCGAGGCGCTTGAGTTGCTCTAAGATGATGCCGCCGTGCTTGTCTTTCCATTCGAAAGCGTGGGCGAGGAATTGCTCGCGGGTGAGATCTGATTTAGAGATGCCTTCAGCCTTGAGCTTCTGAACTACTTTGGCTTCTGTTGCAATGGAGGCGTGGTCGGTGCCGGGTACCCAGCACGCGTTTTTACCGAGCATACGCGCTCTGCGGACCAAAACATCTTGAATGGTGTTGTTGAGCATGTGACCCATGTGCAATACGCCGGTGACGTTTGGCGGTGGAATGACGATGGTGTAAGGCTCGCGGTGATCTGGGGTAGAATGAAAATAACCCTTATCTAACCAATGTTGGTACCATTTTTCTTGTGCAAGTTGCGGCTCGTATGTTTTTGCAATCTCCATGACTTCGTTTAAAGTGGCAAAGATAGCAAATATCTGAGCTCGCGCCGCGACTATCTAGTTGTTAACCGGAGAATCTGAAGGCGTCAAGACTGTGCCTTTGATGGTGAGTACAATTGGATCGCCAACATTAGAAAAAACAGTAATTGTTTTGGTGAAAGCCCCAACACGTTTGGTGTCGTAATGTACTTTGATCACTCCTTTTTTACCTTTTCTGATTGGTGTCTCGGGGCGGTCAGCGGCTGTGCAACCACAACTCGTTTGTACATTGGTGATGACTGCAGCTTTTTTAGCGGTGTTCTTAAATTCAAAAACGAAGAGGTCTTCGGAGCCATAAGGAATATCTTGGCGCTCAATTTCGAGCACATTGAAACGCAATGCCGGCTGGGCTGTTTTTTTGCCTTTTTCGGTAGTTTGAGCAAATAATAACTGGGAGAAGCATAAAAACAACGAGAGTTGTAATAATTTCATGGGATAGTGATTTAGGATGAGTACGTGCATTAAAATTATAAAGGCAAGTTTAAATAATTCATGGAGGCCCGAAATAAAATTAACACATTTTTAGCAAGTTGCCGTCAATAATTCTCGCAAACCGGGGTATGTTTCGGCCAAACGACTGCGCCATTCCGAATCGGAAAGCCAGAAAACAGCTTCAATTCCTTCTTCAGCTTGTGCTTGCAGCAAGGCTGCGCCAAAAAAGCGAAAACGAAACCAATGATTTTGCTTCAAAATAGAACGCCCTTTCATTTCGTAAACATGATATGTACAAGAAAGGGTGTCGAGGAGTTCAAACTGACCTTCAAGCCCAGTTTCTTCCTCAATTTCGCGGATAGCTGCTTGAATCGTTCCCTCCCCTTTTTCTATTTTTCCTTTAGGCAAATCGAGGTGCGCAAAACGAAGTATCCACAAAAAAGCATCGGCGTGTGCATTTTGAACCAAACCACCGGCCGTTTGCAGGAATTTAAAACCGCTAAAAAAAGCAAACATAGCCTGCTCGGGGTCTGGGGCGAGCACTTGAAAATTCGTCTTATGGAGGCCTTTGACCAATTCATCGATGTCGTTCGGGTGCTTGTGAGGCCAATTTGGCAGCCCTTGATCGTCAACACTAAAAATGATGTAAGTCGATTCGATGAAAACTTTGTATTTTTGCAGCATGAATGTGAACAAAGATTTGAGCCTAAAGGTAGCAGAATTGCTACTCAAAACAAAAGCAGTACGCCTACAACCTGACAAACCCTTTACTTGGGCCTCCGGTTGGAAGTCTCCAATTTACTGTGACAATCGCATCACACTCAGTTTTCCTGAAGTGCGCACCCACATTCGCCAGGGTTATGCGCAGACCATTCTCGACAATTTTGGAAAGCCTGATGTCATTGCAGGTGTAGCCACCGGAGGCATTGCGCAAGGTGCTCTAATTGCTCAAGAACTTGGTTTGCCATTTATTTATGTGCGCAGCGCAGCAAAAGGGCATGGCATGGAAAACCTCATCGAAGGCGCTTATCAAGAAGGTCAACGCGTTGTGGTCATCGAGGACCTCATTTCTACAGGTGGTAGCAGCTTGAAAGCTGTTGAAGCACTGCGAGCTGGCGGACTAGACGTCAAAGGTCTGATTGCCACTTTCACTTACGGATTTTCGTTGGCCGAACAACAATTCACCGCAGCCAATTGCCCACACGTTTGCCTCACAGACTACAGCACACTCATCGATGTAGCCACCAAAACCAATTACGTAAGTGCCGCAGACGAAGCCACTCTTCACGCTTGGCGCAACAACCCAAGCACCTGGATGCAAGACCCTCAAGCGCAATAAAATGCTCTCGCTCAAAAGCCAAGAATTCCAGATTGCTTCAGCCGTAACGCGCGTCAATGACTTCTTAGCCAATACAGCAAACTACCAACTTTTGCTCCCAGAAAACCAAACCTCAGGTTTTCAGTGTTCCCCGAGCCAATTTAGCTTTAAAGCTGCAGGTCAAATCGAGTTAACGCTTGAAAAACATTTGGTAGAAGCCAGTCTACTTCATTTCAAAGGAGCCAAAAGCAACCCATTCGCCTTCGATTTATTTGTGCATCTACAGCCCGAAGAAAACGGCACAAAAGGCTTCATTGAAATCAGGGCCGATCTCAACATGATGCTCAAAATGCTCGTGGAAAAGCCCTTGCAAAAACTCCTGACAGAAATGGCGAGCAATCTCGCTACTCAATTAAGTGCTGGGCAGTAAAAAACGGATTTCTTGATTGCCGTAACTTTGCACTGAACCATTCACATCTAATAGCAACTGACCTTGTTCATTGACGCCCAGAATGCTGCCTTCAAAGGCTAAACCATCCTTTTTTTCAAATTGCAGTTGCTGGTTTCGAAAGCCCAAGCCCTCTTCAAATAAACCCTTCAGTTTCAAAAAATCTCCGTAAAGTAAAGCTTGTTGACCATTGAGTAAATCGAGGTATTCCGCGAGTACGGTGAGCGGTTTAAACCTTTGCCCTGTTTCTCGGTAAATACTAGTTGCATGCTTGAGTTCAGGACTTTCATTGACATTGATACCGCAACCGAGGACACTCCAGTCGAGTTGGCTTCCTTTGAGTTGTTGTTCGATTAAGATGCCGCCAATTTTGGAGCCCTTCACATAGATGTCGTTAGGCCACTTGATTTGTGTGCTCATGCCAAACCGCAACAAGCATTGCTGCCAAATAATAGCGCTGTACCAAGCCAAGCGAATTTGCTCTTCTAGGGGGTATTTGGGTTGAAATGCAATGCTGAACATAAGGTTTGTAGCACTGACAGACTGCCATGAATTGCCGCGTTGCCCTCTGCCCATGGTTTGATAATCTGCCATAATTACCGAACCATCTTGACAACTTCCTTGTTGAATAAGATTGGCAGCATAATTGTTGGTAGAATCGACGGATGCTAACTGAATGAAAACAGAACCGAATTTGGTCATCATGAAAATCAAGTGGATTCAAATTTATCAGTTAGTTTTGTAATAGAAACAAATCAATGGCAAAAAAGAAAAAATTAGAGCCCTCAGCGTTGCTCGTCGACGTAATTATTGAAGGGATGCAAAATAACAAAGCGCAAGACATCACCATTCTAGACCTCCGAGAACTCGACAGCGCCGTATGCGACTTCTTCGTCATTTGCAGTGGTGAATCCAGTACGCAAGTAGACGGTATCGCGAGCAACGTACAGCGCAATACCCGAAAAGAACTCAAAGAAAAACCTTGGCATACAGAAGGAAAGTCCAACTCAGAATGGATTTTGCTCGACTACATCGATGTCGTTTGTCATATTTTTTACAAAGATGCGCGTTCTTTCTATGACATCGAAGACCTTTGGGCCGATGCCAAACGCACAGATCTTCCCAACTTATAATCTCCGTCAACATGTCTGAAGAAAAAAGAAAAAATCCGTTTTCTGTCTATTGGATTTACATCGCATTTGTTCTTGTATTGGTCAGCACACACCTCTACATTAATAGCGAAACCACCACCACCATCAAATACAAAGAAACGCTCCTCGACCTCGTAGAAGCGAAAGGTGTGAAGCAGATCAAGATTGTCAATCAAAGTACCGCTAGGTTCCAATTGCGCAAAAGTGCGAGCACTTATATCAACAGCCGCAAAAACCTCGACTTCCCTAAACTGCGCAAGTTGTTGGCCAATAAAAATGCCCAACCTTCAAAAATAGTTTTTGAACTAGAAAACATTGGCAACCATGCTAATTTCGAGAAAGCCTTAGACGAACGCGGTTACCACGACTACGAAAACGTGATTGAAACCAACTGGATTGCCCAAATCTTGGGTTATTTATTGCCTTTTGGCATCATTGTCTTGATCTGGATGTTCGTCATGCGACGCATGTCTGGTGGCGGTGGCGGTGCTGGCGGCGGTGGTCAAATTTTCAATATTGGCAAATCGCGCGCACAAGTCTATGAAAAAGGCAAGAGCACCAACATTACTTTCAAAGATGTTGCTGGACTCGAAGGTGCCAAAGAAGAAATTGTAGAAATTGTCGAGTTCCTCAAAAACCCCAAGAAGTATACAGAACTCGGTGCCAAAATTCCGAAAGGAGCCTTACTTGTTGGCCCTCCAGGAACAGGAAAAACCTTACTCGCCAAAGCAGTAGCCGGCGAAGCAAAAGTGCCATTTTTCTCACTTTCCGGTTCTGATTTTGTCGAAATGTTCGTTGGGGTTGGTGCCTCACGCGTTCGCGATTTGTTCCGTCAGGCCAAGGAAAAAGCCCCTGCTATCATCTTTATCGATGAAATCGATGCCATCGGACGCGCACGCGGTAAAAACAACGGTTTCAATACCAACGATGAACGCGAAAACACCCTCAATCAACTCCTCACCGAAATGGACGGCTTTGGCACCAATTCGGGTGTGATCATCTTGGCCGCTACCAACCGCGCCGACGTACTCGATAGCGCCTTGATGCGCGCGGGTCGCTTTGATCGTCAAATTTACGTCGATATGCCCGACCTCAACGAGCGACGCGCTATTTTTGGTGTACACCTCAAGCCACTTAAAATTTCGACAGAAATTGACGTAGAGTTCTTGGCCAAACAAACACCTGGTTTCTCTGGAGCAGATATCGCCAATTTGTGTAACGAGGCTGCACTAATTGCAGCGCGTCACAACAAAACGCAAGTCGAAAAACAAGACTTCCTCGACGCCGTTGACCGCATCATTGGTGGCCTCGAAAAGAAAAACAAAATCATTACTCCAGAAGAAAAGAAAACGATTGCCTACCACGAAGCCGGCCACGCTGCTGTTTCTTGGCTCTTACAATACGCCAATCCTTTGGTGAAAGTCACTATTGTGCCACGCGGACAGTCTTTAGGCGCTGCATGGTACCTGCCAGAAGAGCGCAGCATCACAACTACCGAACAACTCCTCGACGACATGTGTGCTACCCTAGGTGGCCGCGCAGCGGAGCAACTCACCTTCAAACGCATTTCTACCGGCGCTTTATCAGATTTAGAACGCGTCACCAAACAAGCTTACGCCATGACCTCCATCTATGGTCTCAATGAGCGCGTGGGCAACATCTCCTTCTATGACTCACAGGGCAGAGATGCCTTTACCAAGCCTTATTCTGAGGACACCGCTAAAGTAATCGACGAAGAAGTCAGCAAACTCATCGAAGGGCAGTACCAACGTGCGCTACAATTACTCGGTGAAAACCAAGAGAAATTAGCTCAACTCGCCGATCGCTTACTCAGCTCTGAAGTCATCTTCAAAGAAGACCTAGAAGCTATTTTTGGCAAACGTCCTTGGGACCCAATTGAAGAAATTGCAATAGAAACAGAGGCCACTGCTAGCGAGAGCAATACTGACAACCTGTTAGAAACTGGCGAAGAAACGCAGTCAGAAGAAGTTAAATTTGAAGAAACGCCTTCTGAAGAATCTACCTCTGACGCACCAATTTCTGAGGATGAGGCCACTTCTGAACCAACTACGGATACCGAACCAACGCCTAACGCATGATCGGAAACCTGGGGCAACGCATGATCACTGGTGCTGTTTTTGGCACCTTAGTGATTGGTTCTATGCTCTGGAATCCTTACGCTTTTGCACTTGTCTTTTCTTTTTTCATGATTGTTGGCTTGTGGGAGTTTTATAACTTCTTCAAGCAGCATCAAGTGGTAGAGGTATCAAATGAAATCGGCATTTTTATCGGTATTTTCATTTATATACTTTTGGTAGGCATTAGTTTTGAGTGGTTCTCCGTGATCTCTCTAAGTCTCATCTTTCCGCTATTCTTTACGCTTATCCTCAATGAACTCTGGGCCAAGCACCAGCATCCGTTACTGAATATTTCGGTTTTGGTTTTCGGCATCATTTATGTCGTTGGACCCTTTTACCTGAGCATCGATTTACATGTCCGCGACACCTCCCCTCTACCTAAAGTGCTGGGCATGTTTTTACTCATCTGGACCAACGACTCTTTCGCCTATTTTAGTGGCAGAGCTTTTGGGAAACACAAGCTTTTTGAGCGTATTTCACCAAAAAAAACCTGGGAAGGAACCGTTGGCGGCATCCTATTTACCCTGCTACTCGGTTTCATTATCGGGGCGTATATCAACAAAGGCGAAGTATTATTCTGGATGGTTTCGGCGCTCATTATTGCACCAGGTGCTATCTTCGGCGATCTGCTTGAATCGCTATTCAAAAGAAGTTTGGCTGTCAAGGACAGCGGTAAAATCTTGCCCGGACACGGCGGCGTACTTGACCGCTTCGATGCCGCACTTTTTACCATTCCATTTTTCTATTGTTGGTCAATAATCTATCTTTACTGGAAATGATGACTTTTCACCGCGAAGGACGCTCCATTATGCTTGGGAGCATTGTTGTATTTCTGGGCTTAAGCGCCCTCAATTATAAGCTGCTAGCCTGCTCCATATTCGGCTTATTTCTATTTCTTGAAATTGGATTTGCAGTACTGCTCTACCTCATTATCCAGTTTTTTAGGATACCGAAGCGCATCTGTACGGCCGGCCCTCAAGATATCATGTGTCCGGCAGACGGCAAAGTTGTGGTCATCGAAGAAGTAGAAGAAACAGAATATTTCAAAGACAAACGCATTCAGGTGTCTATTTTTATGTCGCCAATGAATGTGCATGCCAATTATTATCCGATCGCCGGCGAAGTAAGTTATACCAAGTATCACCCGGGCTTATTTTTGGTTGCCTGGCATCCAAAGAGCAGTACAGACAACGAGCGCAGCACTTGTGTGGTGAAACACGCCAGCGGTACGGAAGTTCTTTTTCGCCAAATTGCAGGGGCACTTGCGCGCAGGATTTGTTACTATGCCCAAATTGGCGACAACGCGCAAACGGGTGCAGAATTCGGATTCATCAAATTTGGGTCTCGCGTCGATTTATTCTTGCCTTTGGGCACGAAAATTGATGTAGCGCTCGGACAAAAAGTTCAAGCTAAACTCACCAAGCTTGGTTCTTTAAATTAATTTGTAACTTTATAAAAAAAAACGCCATGAAAAAAGTATTTGTAGCAATTGCCCTTACCACATTCGTAGGTTCTATGGCAAGCACAGCTTATGCAGCTGTAAACGGAACGCAAATCGTTAAAAAAGACGACGACAAGCGCAAAAAGAAAAAGAAAAGCGGTAGCTGCTGCTCTTCTAGCTCTACACAAAAATCTTGCTCATCTAGCAACTCGACTCAAAAGTCTTGTTCAGGAGAGAAGCACTAATTCTTGTTACTTACTGTAACGCAAAAAGCCGGCTCACGCCGGCTTTTTTTATGTCTAATTCATGCCTTAAGCACTATAAATTGCTTGATACTGGGTTTGGTATTTCTCAAGTATTTTTTTGCGCTTGAACTTGAGTGTTGGCGTAAGTTCACCTCCTTCAATGGTGAACTCTTGCGGTAAGAGTTTGACTTTTTTGAGTTGTTCCCAAGAACCGTATTCTTTATTGATCGCTGCAATTTCTTCATTGATGCGATCTATCAATAACTGGTTCTCAATAATGGTTTCGTTAATGCTATTTGAAAAATCTAGTGCATGACGCTGCGCCCATTCTTTTACAAAAGCAAAGTTGGGAACAATAAATACAGCTGGGAATTTCTCGCCCTCACCTATTACCATGGCCTGCTCAATAAAACGTGATTGCTTGAGTCGGTTTTCCATGGCTTGTGGCACGATATACTTGCCACCAGAAGTCTTGAAAATCTCTTTTTTGCGGTCGGTGATCTTCAAAAACTTGCCTTCTTGGAAGGTGCCGATATCACCGGTGCAGAACCAACCGTCGGCATCAAAAACTTCATTGGTGGCTTCTTGATTTTTATAGTAACCCATCATGACGTTTGGTCCTTTGACAAGGATCTCGCCGTCTTCAGCAATTTTGACCTGTACGTTTTCTACTAGCGGGCCAACCGAGCCAATTCGGATACCCGTATTGAAGTTATTGACCGTTACCACAGGGGAAGTCTCGGTGAGGCCATAACCTTCGAGAATTGGAATATCTGCTGCCAAAAAGATTCTGGCTAAGCGCGGTTGTAGCGCCGCAGAGCCAGAGGCAATAGCCTTGACGTTGCCGCCAAGCGCCTCTTGCCACTTCGAGAAAATAAGCTTGCGCGCGATTGCCAATTTAACTTTATAAGATACTGATTTACCAATGACGTCGTAGTCTTCGGCAACACCAACAGCCCAAAAGAAGAGTGCGCGTTTGACACCAGAGAGCTCATCTCCTTTGGCCATAATTTTGTCGAATACCTTTTCTATCAAGCGCGGTACAGCAGAGAATACATCGGGCTTTACTTCGCGGATGTTGTCGCCGATGGTATCCATCGATTCGGCAAAGTGAATGGAACACCCAATGTACATATACAAATAATGAAGCATGCGCTCATAAATATGACAAACCGGAAGAAAACTCAAGACTTTCGAATTTTTATCGGCTGGAATTGGATCTATACATGCCGAAACAGTAGCGAGGATATTGGCATGTGAGAGCATGACACCTTTAGGGTTGCCAGTTGTACCCGAAGTATAGATGATGGTAGCCAAATCTGTGGTTTTTACATCGCGCATGCGTTGTTCAACGACCTCGATTTCGGTTTGGCCTTTGGTCGCTTCAATTGCCGACCAATGCGGGCAGTTGGGCAGCTGATCAAAAGCAAATAGATGTTTGAGCGTAGGTACTTCATTTCGGATCGAACTGATTTTGTCTACCAACTCTTGGTTAGAAACCACACAGATTTCAACCCCAGCATCGTTGAGGATGAAACGGTAATCTGATTCAGAAATATTGGGATAAAGCGGCACTAAAATAGCCCCAACTTGTTGCACGGCGATATCGAGCACATTCCATTCAAAACGGTTTGAGCTGGCCACGGCAACGCGATCACCAGCTTGCACACCCATGGAGATGAGCCCGCGCGAAACATTCATGGCTGCATCGAGGAAGTCGGCGGTGGCAAGCGGAACCCAAATGCCTTTTGTCTTGGTGACAAACATGTTGGGATTAGGGTAATTCTTGAGTTGATGTCTCGGGACATCGAATAAACGATCTATAGTTAGCATACAATAGGTTTGGTGCCGAAAAATAGCAATATTGTTTCAATTAAAGAAACAAAATCACAAAAAGGATGATGAAGGCCAGGCTAATGAGGTTGAGCACAAAACCGTAGCGAATCATGTCTTTGATGCGCAAAAAACCCGATCCAAAAACAATAGCGTTGGGCGGTGTGCCGACAGGCATCATGAAAGCCAAACTAGCACCAAGTGTGAGTGCCATAGCCAGCGGAACCAAAGGCAAGCCTGTCTGATGGGCAAAAATGCCAACAACGGGAATAAATAGCGTAACCATGGCCAAATTGGAGAGCACTTCAGAAATAAAAATTGCCAACGTGGTGAGGATGGTAATTGCCAGTAGAAGACCGGTGCCGTGGAATGATTCAAAAGTGCTCGCCAAAAACTGCAGCACCCCATTTTTTTCGAGTACTGCGGCCAAAGCCAAGCCACCACCAAAAAGCAAGAGAATGCCCCAAGGTAATTTTTCGGTATCTGACCAACGCAAGACTTTTTCTTTAGCCGTTTGGCCACTCGGCATTAAGAACATAGCCAATGCACCTAAAATTGCGGCGTTTTCATCGCGATAGTTGATGTTTAAATAAGTTCCGATGGCTTCGCGGAAAATCCAGAGGCCAGCTACAATAGAGAAGATCCAAAGCACGCGTTTTTGAGCTTTGGACCAAGGAAGCGTATGGAAATTCAGGTCGTGGACATCTTTTCGCTCCTCACCTAACAAATAATTGAAAATAAGAAACATCAACAATAACAACAGAATAGCGAGTGGCATGCCGATTTTCATCCAGTCGAAAAAACTGATCTCGATGTTGAAACTTTCGGAAAGAATACTCGCCATTTGCGTATTGGGCGGCGAGCCAATGAGCGTTCCTACGCCACCAATATTAGAAGCATAGGCAATGGAAAGCATCAAAAACACGCTGAATTTTGATTGGCGATGTGCGGGTGGCAGGGCCTCTACGACAGCAACAGCCATTGGCAGCATCATGAGTGCCGTAGCGGTGTTGGAAATCCACATCGAGATCAGACCCGTGCTGAGGATGAAACCGAGTAGTATATTCGACTTTTTATCGCCGACTACAGCAATAATTCTCCTGGCAATTTGCTCGTGCACACCCCATTTTTCGAGTGCTAGTGCCATTACAAAGCCGCCAAAGAATAAAAAGATATTGGAATCGCCGTAGCATTGTGCGAGGTCTTTGGGGGTGAGTAGACCAAACGGAACTGCAAGTAATAGAGGGAGCAGCGCCGTAAGATAAACTGGAATCCATTCCGAAATCCAGAGCACGACCATTAGTCCTGCCAATAACAGAGCAAGTGTAAAACCGTCAAAAACCCACATTGGGCAAAGGGATTTATTTGTTGAGCCCGTTGAGCGCGTCTACGAAATAATTCGCTTTTGCCTCGACTTCGTTTGCAATAGCACGGAACTCAGCCTTGCCTTTTGCTTGATTCATTTTGGTCAGCATTTGATCTTGAAACGAAGCTGCTTCATCGATGAGCTTAGCCGAACGGTCTGCTTTCTCTGGAGCTGTCATTTCAAAAAAGAAGCATTCTTCTACCACATCAAAAACCATTTCGTTGATGTTTCTTTTGAGGATTCGTTTGTTGGCCATAACTCTTAATTTTTGACAAATGTACACTTTTTCGGGCTATTTTTGCACATGTCTTATCCCCTACTGACCATCGCCAAAGGCAAAGAGCACTCTATTCAACGCAAACACCCTTGGGTCTTCTCTGGGGCTTTGGCTGGCGACACCTCCGAATTGCAAGATGGCGACCTCGTGTGCCTCACGACCAAAAAACAACAAATTCTTGGTATCGGCCATTTCCAGCACGCGACTATTTCTGTCCGGATCCTCAGCTTTGATTACGAAACCATAGACGAGGCTTTTTACGAACGACGCCTTTCCAATGCCTACCAACTGCGCTTGCGTATTGGTTTGCTCAACGCCAATAACAATATCTTTCGCTTGTGTCATGGCGAGGGAGATTTATTGCCCGGGCTCATCATCGATTTTTACAATGGTGTCGCAGTAATTCAATGTCATTCCTTTGGGATGCACCGTCAAGTAGAACTCATTGCACAAGCACTCCAAAAGGTAATTGGCAAAGACCTCAAGGCCATTTATCACAAATCGAGCGACACCCTTCCCAAAAGAGAGGTGGCAGTAGAAGGAGCCGCAGATGGCTATTTATTTGGAGAAGTGGCTACTCCACACCTAGCGCTAGAAAATGGCGTTCAATACCAAATTGACTGGATCAATGGGCAAAAGACTGGCTTTTTTATCGACCAACGCGAAAACCGGGCACTACTCGGCAAATATGCGCAGGGCAAAAAAGTCCTCAACACCTTTTGTTATTCAGGTGGCTTTAGTTTGCAAGCGCTGCAACACGGCGCAACACTCGTACATTCCTTGGACAGCTCTAAAAAAGCAATTGTACTGACCGAAGCCAATGTGGCACTCAATCAGTTTGAAGAAAGACATGGCTCAATAGTGGAAGACGCCATGGATTACATGAAAAACCTGCCCGAAGACTACGACATCATTGTATTGGATCCGCCGGCATTTGCCAAGCACCGAGACAAACGCCACCAAGCCATTCAAGGCTATAAGCGCCTCAACGCCCACGCCATTCGCCAGATCAAACCAGGTGGGCTCATCTTTACCTTCTCTTGCTCACAAGTGGTAGATACCCTGCTTTTTACCAATACCGTCATTGCTGCAGCTATTGAAGCGGGGCGTTCTTGTCGTATTTTGGAGCAACTCCACCAACCTGCAGACCACCCTATTCAAGCTTTTCATCCAGAGGGCGCTTATCTCAAAGGGCTCGTCATCCAAATCGATTAAATGCTCGCACTCAATTACAAGACAATTTTAGGTGTGGCCCTGCCCATGATGGTGACGGGCTTTATTCAATCGATTGTCTTGCTTACCGATGCCTCATTAATTGCAAGGTATTCAACTGAGGCCTTTGATGCTGTCGGCAACGCGGGCTTGCTCTACGTGACCTTATTTATGTGTTTGGCAGGTATGGCCGATGGTGCACAAATCATTATTGCCCGCAGAATTGGTCAGCAAAAACCAGAGCTCATTGGCCAAGTTTTTGGCAGTACAGTTTGGGTTTTGTGCGCCTTGGCGCTTAGTCTATTTGGGATCCTCTATTTTGTGATGCCCAATTTGGTTGAAGCCTATTCAGAACAAGCAGAAATTGCCCAACTTCAGGGCATTTATATCGAGCAGCGGAGTTTTTCGCTGTTTTTTGCCATGATTACCCTTTCTATCCAAGCATTTTTCTTAGCTGAAGGAAAGTCATGGGTGGTGCTCGTTACCTCTGTACTTACGGCAAGTTCAAATGCTGTATTGGCCTACGCTCTTATTTTTGGTGAATTCGGACTGCCCGAAATGGGCATCAGAGGCGCTGCCTTAGCTTCCACTATTGCCGACGGCCTTGGTATGGTGAGCATGCTTTGCTTTTTATTCTTCTCCAATGAACAAAAAAAATACAAACTCCTCGCCTATTTCAAGGTAGACTTTAGCTCTATAAAAGAGTTGCTCAAAGTTGGCAGTCCGCTCATGTTACAAGGTTTTTCGGCGCTGGCCACCTGGACACTCTTCTTTACTTGGCTCGAACAAAAAGGCACTTTTGATCTCACGGTTTCACAGAATATCCGCTCCATTTATTTCTTGGCTTTTGTACCCATTTGGGGCTTTGCAGGCACTACCAAAACTTATATTTCACAGTATTTAGGCGCCAAAAAAATGGAGCAAATCCCGCAAATTCAGAGAAAAATTCAGTTGCTCACGGTTTGTTTTATGCTGCTGACTTTTCACGGGGCACTGCTGTATCCTGAAACAATGATCAGAATGGTGAACCCCGCAGAAGCGTATGTAACCAAAAGTGCTGAAATCCTGAAACTCATTGCGATATCTATTTTGCTCTTTGGTTTTATTTCAGTTTATTTTCAGACTATTCACGGCAGTGGTAATACGCTACACTCCATGCTTATTGAGTTTTTTACGGTAGGTGTTTATAGCATCTTTTGTTACCTATTCATCAAGGTTTGGGCGCTAGATGTCTATTGGATTTGGACGGTAGAATACATTTATTTCGGGATATTAGGAATCGTTTCTATTACGTATCTCCAAAAATATAATTGGCAAAACAAACAAGTATGAGTGCAGGACTTCGAATCGTGTTTATGGGTACGCCCGCTTTTGCAGTGCGTATTTTAGATGAGCTCCACCAAAGTCAGCACCAAGTAGTTGGTGTAGTGACCGTTGCAGACAAACCGGCTGGACGCGGCCAACTCATGCATCAAAGCGCTGTGAAAACATATGCACTCGCGCAGCAATTACCTTTACTGCAACCCGACAGACTCCGCGACGACACCTTCCTTGCAGCGTTACAACAGTGGCAGGCCGATGTGTTTGTAGTGGTTGCTTTTAGAATGTTACCCGATGTTGTTTGGAAGCTCCCTAGATTGGGCACTTTCAATCTCCATGCTTCTTTATTACCGGCCTACCGCGGCGCGGCACCCATCAATTGGGCGCTTATCAACGGCGACAACGAAAGTGGTGTGACCACTTTTATGATCAATGAAGAAATCGATGCCGGAAGCATTCTCATGCAAGCTAAAATTGAACTCACACCAAACATGACAGCTGGGGTATTACACGACCAACTTCAAGAACTTGGCGCTGCGCTCACACTTCAGACCTGTAATGACATGGCTTCAGGGAATATACAGCCCAAAGCGCAAACAGCAATGACAGGAAAGCGCGCATTAGCCCCTAAACTTTTCAAGGAAAACACCAAGATAGATTGGACGCTATCGGCGCAAGAAATACACAATCTTGTCAGAGGCCTCGATCCGTATCCAGCGGCATGGTGTCAGCTTTGGTCTGAACAAAAGCAAGCACTGGTTCAGTTTAAAATTTTTAGTTCTGAAATTAGTGCGCACGTTTGCGAAAGAACAGACGGCCCTCAGGCAAGTAAAGAAGGCATATTGTTTCCTTGTGGCCAACAAACCACTTTACTCGTGAAAGAAATTCAGATGGAAGGCAAAAAGCGCATGGACGCCAAAGCATTTATGGCGGGCAATGAGCTCAATTTGTTTCGTTACTGAGGTATATTGAATGAGATTCCGAAGCGCATTGGGTAAACGCCTACAGTGGTCCCTTCTTTAAACATGCTGAGAATGGCGTAATTAGCAAATAAACCAAAATGTCCGTAACCGACACGAACGCTTGCGTCTAGCATCCAGGTGTTCAAATTGAACTTGGCCTTCGTGGTGTTCTCAAATTGATCGCCATTGGCATAAGTACCCGTAAAACGTTGATGGCTATACATGCGAACACCACCAATAACACCTGCATCTAGATAAAATATCTTTTTGAAAGGTTGATCTTGGCCTGCTGTAAATTCCAAAAGTAATGGAACGGTAAAGTAAGCCGAATATAAGGTATTGCGCTTGTAAACTTGATTGTTGTCAATGACGGCATAAACGGTATCTGGGGTGTGGGCAAGGACGTAAGAAGAGGTGAGTTCTGTGGCGCCAAAATGAAAGCCATAACCTGTTGTCAGGCCCAAGACATCACTGATTAAATTGAACTTGTATTGAAATGTATTGAGGTTAAACAACAAACTTTTTGCCGAGTTATTTTCCCAATAAGGTGTCGTGGCAAAGGTGGGTGTTGGGTCAAGGAAACCACTGGTATTGAGCTGAACACCTAATTCAAAGCCAGCCCAGTGCCCTTTTTCTCTCATTGAACCTTCTTCAAATTCAAAATCGCCTTCCATGTCTAATTCGAGGTCGAAGATAATTTGAAGGCGATATGACGCCACAATTGGTGTTCCATTTTCGTCGGAAGCTGGGATCCATTTTGGCATATTGCGCACGATGTCAAGTGCAGCGCTATCTAGCAGGGCGTTGTATCCCATTTCAACAATTGGATTGTTCAGCTGGCCATCAGTAGCAACTTCAAAGGCGATATATACGGATTCTCCCCACGGAAATGAGTCGCTTGTATCGGCAAAAATGAATTGTTCTACTGCATTTTTCAGGTATAAAGCCAGTGAATCTTGCCCGCCCGGAAACTGCGGTGTACTGCGGTCTTCTTCGCTGTCTGGAACAGCCCAAACCTCAGTGATTTCTACTGGTGGCGGCACCAAATCTTGTTCGATGACAACGCTGGTATCGATTTTTTCTACTAATTGAGGCTTTTCTAAAACTTGAGCCTGAGCAGCAAAACAAAATAAGGAAATGACTGCAGCGCTGATATTTTTCATGTGGAGAATTTTCTCCAAAGATAGAGAATTAAAACTGGATGTTCATTTTCAATAAGAAATGTCTGCCGGCTTGTGGATAGTAAAAATTTTCAGTTGTCGTGAGGCCACCATATTGATAACTAAAGGTATAGCCATTATTGGCATAGAGCGCGTTAAAGAGGTTGTTGACCAACAAACCAATTTCCATTTCTTTGGCAAAGTTTTGCTTGACTTTATAATTGCAAATGAAATTGGTAAAGGTGAAAGGGTCTAGACTTCTGGCCACATTAGAAGTGTTGTCTAGGTATTGACGCGACACATATTTACTTTGTAAGGCCAAAGAGAGCGCTGCGGTGGGCTGGTATTGCAAGCCTAAAGTATGAATGAAGTTGGGTGAAAACGCCAAATCGGTGGTGCCATGAGTGATTTGCGCTTGGGTATAATAAGGCGCTTCGTCTAAGTAGACATCTACGTATTCAACAAAGTTCATGACCTTGTTCTGACTGAGCGTTGTGGCACCTTGAAGGCGCCAATTTTGACTGAGTTGATAAGCAAATTCCAGCTCCAAACCAGCGCGGTAGCTTTGGTCGACGTTAGTGCGGGTATAGCCACCCACATCGTTGATTTGACCCGTTAACACCAACTGATCTTGATAGTACATTAAAAACAAATTGGCCTGGGTAGTCCAACGCTTGAAGGCCATGCGATAAGCGAGCTCTGCATCGTACATGCGCTCTGGCAGCGGTCTGTTTTGAGGGGTGCTTTCTCGGAAATCGCGGCGAACAGGTTCGCGATTGGCAATACCGACGGAACCAAAGAGCTTATTTGATCCGAGCAACTTGGCAAAGGCCAATTTAGGATTGAAAAAATGATACTGCACATTTTGCGTTACGTCTGCCAACACGCCGCTCACTTGGTCTACGCCCAAGAATGAATAAGCGATGCCGCGGTACTGGAGGTCGAGTTGGAGGTCCCAGCCGTTTTTGCTGTAGTTCGATTTCAGATAAGTACTCAACTCGGATTTATTGGCGTCGTTTTCGTAATAGCGGTCGTAAATCTGACTATTCGAAGCAAATTGGGCCCAAATGATTTGGCCAAAATGCAGCCCTGTATAACGGTTTGCGGCGCCGCCGAGGGTCAGTTTCCAATTGGGCTTCAATTGGTAATTGAGTCCGTAAACGATCCCGACAAAATGATTGTCTAGCCAACGTCTTCTGATCAAATCAGAGCTCATGATTGAATCTGTACCAACTACCACGGGTGCAAGCCCATAGTCGGAAAGCTCATCTTGCGTTCTGTATTCTTCGTAATAGCCTCTTCCATAGGTGTAATGAGCCGCCAAGTTGAGGTCAAGTTTTGAAGAGAAGCGGTGGATGAAGTGCAACTGGTAATTATCTTGATTATAGTTGTCTACTTGATTGGCGTAGGTGTAATAGTTGTATGTTCTGCCTGACTGCAATAAATTCTGCGTTTCAGCAGCGCTCAAGCCATTGCGCGCAGCGTAGTCGAGCATACCTTGTTCATCTGAACGATAGCGGCTTTCGGGCGTGCCATACCAAGCCTGATACGTGCGCTCTGCACCATTCAAGACCACTGCTTTCCAGATTGATTTTGGAGTCAAATAAGTTGCGGTGAGCGCAAGTGAGCGCAAATCTGCCGAAGCGCGGTCGAGGTAGCCGCCCGAACGAATTTCAGAGAGTCGAGCATCTAAAGAAAAACGGTTGTTGAGCAGTCCTGTTGAGGCTTGTAGCGTGCCCCTAAGCGTGCCAAATGAACCGCCAGAAAAATCGATGCGCGCTGCCGGCTGTGGGCGCAAGTCATTGGTTTTGATGTTGACACTTGCGCCAAACGCAGCTGCGCCGTTTGTAGATGATCCTACTCCGCGTTGAACTTGCATGTTTTCTATGGAGCCCACGAGGTCGGGCATATTGACCCAGTATACATCGTGAGATTCAGGGTCATTGACCGGAACGCCGTTGATCGTTACATTGATGCGACTGGCATCTACGCCACGGATGCGAAGTCCGCTGTAGCCGATGCCCGCACCCGCGTCGCTGGTAGTGACTACCGAAGGGGTGAACTCTAACAGCGTAGGCATGTCTTGACCAAAATTCTTGCTGTTGAGCGCCGTTTTGTTGACAGTTGTGTTGTTTGGGGCATCTTGGGCGCGCAAGCCTTTCACCACAACACTTTCCATATTTTGAATACCGCGAATGGTATCACCCGAAACTCGTGGTTTGTTATTTTGGGCCAAAGAAAATTGACCGATGAACGAAATGAATAGTATAAGTCTTGTTTTCATTTTCTAAAAAATTAAACAAGAATAAGGGGCTCTTCTTGACAGTTTTGTAAGTTAAGCGCGTCATCTTCCCTTCGCTGGCATTATCCAAATCAGGTTCAATGGGTATGTTCTCAGCCTTTCGGCACCCCTTAGAGACGTTGCAAAAATAAGACTTTTATTGAATCAACCCATCCAAACGATAAATATTAATCCTTACGCTTTGGATAAAAAGAATTGATGCTAAGCAGAAAGTGCAGCAACCAACTTTGCAATTTGCACCGCATTGGTAGCGGCGCCTTTGCGCAGGTTATCGGCAACAATCCACAAGTTGAGCGTATTGGCTTGGCTTTCGTCGCGGCGAATGCGGCCGACGAAGACGTCGTCTTTACCTTGCGCCATGCGCGGCATGGGGTACTCAAATTGGGCCAAGTTGTCTTGGATGGTGATGCCGGGGGTTTGCGCCAACATTTGTCTGACGTCTTGCAAATCGAAATCGTTTTCAAAAGAGATGTTCACGGCTTCTGAATGCCCGCCAACTACAGGAACACGAACGGCTGTGGCTGTAACGTTGATGCTCGGATCTAAGATTTTTTTGGTCTCGTTGGTGAGTTTCATCTCTTCTTTGGTGTAGCCGTTATCTAGAAAGACGTCGCACTGTGGGATGCAATTTTGATCAATGGGGTGCTTATAAGCCATTTCGCCGGAGATTCCTGCGCGTTCGTTGGCCAGCTGCTGTACTGCCTTCACGCCAGTTCCGGTGATCGATTGATAGGTAGAAACCACCACGCGCTTTACGCCATACTTTTGATGCAAGGGAGCCAAGACCATGACGAGCTGAATGGTGCTGCAGTTTGGATTGGCGATAATGAGGTCTTGCTTGGTGAGGAGTTGTCCGTTGATTTCCGGAACGATGAGCTTTTTTGTTGGATCCATGCGCCAAGCCGAACTGTTATCTATGACCACGGTGCCTTTCTCAGCAAAACGAGGCGCCCACTCCATTGAGGTATCGCCACCTGCAGAAAATATGGCGATATCTGGGGCAGCATCTACTGCAGTTTGCAAGCCAATGACAGCATATTCCTTGCCTTGAAACGTTAGTTGCTTACCGACGCTGTTTTCGGAGGCGACCAAAAGTAATTCAGTAAAAGGAAATTGTTGTTCTGCCAACACCTCTAACATCACTGAACCAACCATTCCGGTGGCTCCTACTACAGCAATTTTCATCGTTCAATTTTTTTACAAAAATAATCTTTGTTTGCCATGCGACTCTTTCTGCTGCTATTTTTCCTTTCATCGGCTTGTACGCCAAGACCAGTTTTAGCACAACTATTCGATGATTTTCACGACCAAAGTCTTTTTCAAGGACTGCTCTGGGGCGGCGATATCGGTGCATTTACAACAAATAGCAACCGACAATTGCAACTGAGCGCAGCGAGTGCCGGAGCGGCCAACCTGTACTTTTCGCACCAACTGAATAACACCACCAATTGGGAATATCAATTCTGGTTGCGGCTCAATTTTAGCCCCTCAAGCCTCAATTTTGGACGCTTTTACCTTGTGGCAAATCAAAGTGACTTGCTTTTGGCCGACCAAGCGCTGTATCTAGAATTTGGCGAAGCTGGAAGCCAAGACGCACCAAAGTTATTCTGTAGGCACAATGGGGTCGATAGCTTGGTCGGGGTGGGCCCCGCCGGCAGCGTTGCGGCGGCGTTTCAGTTATTTTTTTGTTTCAAGTATAACAATGGGGCCTTCACGCTCGAGACCAAAACGAGCCCTGCCGCCGCAAGCAACCTTTGGTTGTCAGGGCAGTTGCCCTGGCTGCCGGCGGGACCTTATGCAGGCCTCAGTTGCATCTTTACGAGCGCAAATAGCCAAGGATTTTACCTCGACGATTTATATGTGGGGCCGCAACTCGAACAACAAGTTCCCAATTTGTACCTGACTGAAGTAATGGCTGATCCAGAGCCACAACAAGGCCTGCCCAACTCCGAATACATTGAAATTTATAATGCCGGTACAAGTGCCCAACAACTCAATGGTTTTGTATTGAGCGACGCCACTGGAAGTTGTACACTACCCTCCTATTGGCTGCAGCCCGGATCTTACGCCACGTTTGTCGGTACTGGGCAAAGCAGTGGTTTCAACCCGTCGAAGACCATTGAAGTCAGTGCTTTTACGAGCCTGAATAACACCGGTGAAACACTCCAACTGAAAAATGCCCAAGGACTACTTTTAGATCAGGTAGCCTACCATATCAGTTGGTACCAAGATTCCATCAAAATGAATGGCGGTTTCAGCTTGGAGCGTTGTTCGCTACTTGATCCGTGCTCTGCAGCAGATAATTGGCGTGCAACGCAAGCGCAGCTTGGCGGCACGCCAGGGCTCCAAAATTCGGTATTTGAAGCCGCACCAGACACATTGGCCCCATTCATTAGTTTTGCAGAAGTCCGCGATTCCAACCAAGTTGCATTTGTCTTTTCCGAACCAATGGACAGTGCCAGTTTAGCGCTGTGCGCCATCTCGTTTGATCAAAATCTGGGGGCTTACACACGAATGGCGCTCCATTACTCACAAATCCAAAACGGCGCGCAGTTGCTCTTGATATTTGACAACCCCATTCCAAAAAGCGAACCCATAGAAGTGTCGTTCACTGCGCTTAAAGATTGTTGGGCCAATGAGGGTAACCAGCAAGTGACTTTCATTCGGTACGAAGCACCCCAACCCGGCGACCTCTTACTCAATGAAATTTTATTTGACCCCCCAAGCAATGGCTCAGATTTCGTCGAACTTTACAACACAAGTCTCAAATATCTTGATTTGAAACAATGCAGTATCAGTAATGGACTAACGACCTATGCCATTACCAAACCCTCCATTTCGCCTCAGGATTATTTGGCCCTTTGCCCAGACACCAGCTTTTTAAGTGTTTTTTATCCAAATACGCCGAGTGAAAAGACTGCTTTCCAAACCCTTCCCTACTTCTACAATGACAGCGGAACGTGCATCTTATATGAAAACGGGAGCGTCCTGGACAAATTATCCTACAACAACACATGGCATGCTGCGCTCATTTTGGATACAGAGGGCGTGAGTCTGGAGCGTTTGGATGCTAACGCGCCAACGCAAAATCCAAATAATTGGTTTTCGGCCGCTCAAAACGTGGGTTTTGCCAGCCCTGGCCGCTGCAATTCCCAGCAAATTGGCTCCAAACAAACTGGCTCGCTTTACCTTACCCAACCAGAATTTAGCCCAGATCAAGACGGTTACCACGATTTTTTAGAAATTCAGTACGAATTGCCTGCTCCAAATATGTTGGTGCAAGCCGAAATTTACACACTTGGTGGAAATTTAGTTAAAAACCTAGTTGTCAATGAATTATTTGGCACAAAAGGCCTCTTAATCTGGGATGGCAGCACCGAATACGGCACAATTGCGACAAATGGAATTTACATCTTAGAATTCAAAGCCTTTTCAACAGACCCAAGTGTATTTTTTAATCGCAGATTGAGTTTTGCGCGCTGTATTAAACGCTAAATTTGAATTAAACTTCATCTCATGAAAGCGTTATTATTTTTACTCGGCCTATTGTTCACGCTCACTGTATCAGCCCAGCGCTATACAAGTTCTATCGGTTTGCGCGGAGGAAGTCCTGGAGTCACGTACTTAAATGCCAAATACAGAATCAATCAACAAGCTTACGAATTTGGGATTGGTGGCAATACTGGTTCTGTTTGGCTACACGGCAACGCTTATTACCAAAATGAACTGAACGATATCTTAGACTGTTACTATGGCTTCGGTGCAAATGTAGGTCTAGGGAAAATGAATCAGTTTGAGGCCAACACCAGCGGGCTTGGCCTTGGTGCAAGTGCCGTCATTGGGCTCGAACACACACTCGAAGATTATCCATTCAATGTTTCACTTGATTTAGGTCCGGGGCTGTATGTTCTGCCCCAATTTCAATTGGGCTTTGCATGGGCTTTAAGCGTGCGGTATGTCCTCCACTAAAATCGATTTTTCACCAGGGTCCAAAAATTGGATTGCCAAATTCTTCGAGCTGCTCGAAAATGGTGTATTCGGCATTGACGACGACCTCATTCACCAACAAGAGCGCAACCTCACCCACTTTATTTCGCATCAAACCGGACTCATTTACGGAACGGCCAAATCCTTCATTTTTTCAAATAAACTCGACAAGAGAAGCTTCAACCCAGATGAGCAACTTCAGTTATTGCTCTTTGAAACCTTGCTATTCACTTATATCCGAAAGCAACAAAAGCCTGCAAACGTCAAGGAATTTACCAATACCCTTTTATCCTTTTACAAAGGATACGAAGGCTCCAACCTCATTGGCCGTCTCAAATATAAAACCTCCCCAAAAGCAACCAATAAGTTAGAAATATTGCTCGCCTCGAGAGTGGGTATCAAAAGCTCCTTTTTAGGTGCAAATTACTGGCTAAAGCACCTCTCCAATGCTTTCATCTTTTTGGATATCATCTTATTTCGCGCCTACCTAGAGGGAGACCACACTGCTTTTCTCGATAAATATGAACGCTACACATCATCGGTATTAAGTGGGCTGATTTATGTGGCGCTCGTAGATGGCAAAGTCGAAGAGAAAGAACGAAAAATACTCAAGCACTTTATTGCCTCGGCTGCCTTAGCTCCTAGTCTGCAGCGCAATTACATGGAGCGCATCAAGATAGGCATTCCTTTCAAATTGCTCCAACAAGAACTCATTCAAGACGAACTTTTAGCGCAAATTACTTTTGAATTTGGTCACTTACTTTTGCAAAGCTCCCACGCTATAGCGCCAGAAGAACGTCAAAAACTTGAGGCACTCGGTAGTGCTTTGCATATGAGCCCAACACAAATGCTCTTATCAGAAGAAATGTGTTTGGCATTTATTGCCCAGAGCGGGCCCAAGGAGCTTGCCGTCTATAAACAATCTACCGAAGCGAGTTTTGCCTTCAAAGAAACCTCCAAAAGATGGCTGCGCATCATTGGCCGCAACCGCGATCGCTTGCTGACTGAAATGCGCGAAAGCAAAGACCTTATGGCACTTTTGCAGAAGTCTACCAAAGAAGACCTTAGCCCAGAAGAAAAAGAGCAAGTCAAAGACCAATTTTACGATATCCTCAAATCCATGCCCTCGTTGGCATTATTTCTCTTACCAGGCGGCAGTCTTTTGCTTCCAATCGTCATGAAACTCGTGCCGGAACTCATCCCCTCTGCTTTTAAAGTCAATGAAGTAGAGAAAAAACACTCTGAAGATGAACTGTAAAATACACATCCATTTACTCAATGAGCTGTTCTCCCAAGAACTCGCCGACGAAAAACACGGAGGTAAAGAATCTGCCGACAACCTGCGCTACGACTGGGAAGACGAACTAGACATCACATCGGCCGTGACGTTGGTTAAAGAACAAACAGATGCGGTATATACCCTTGCTGGTTACGACGAAAACGATGCGCTATTTTCTTACGAGATTCCAGCCATGCATCTTTTTGAAATTCATTCTGAAACTGATCCTATTACTTACGTGGGCGCCTCCAAAAGTATCGTAGACCACTGCACCTATAACTCTGACGGTAACGGCCACACCATCCGTATTTTCCTCAAAGACTACGAGCCCATGGCCAATCCGGTACCAGGAATCTTTATTGCATCCAAATCCTTTCCTAAAGCACTGATCCGATGATTGAACTGAAAGGTATTCAACTCACTTTCCAAAAACCTGTCCTGAAGTCATTGAACTTAGCCGTCAAACGCGGTGAAATACTTGGGCTCGTCGGAAAAAGCGGAGCCGGAAAATCATCTTTACTCAAAATATGTGCGGGGCTTCAGGACCCCGACGAAGGGCAAATTGCAATCGATGGTAAAATACAAGCACGTGTTCGGCACTTATTGATTCCGGGTTTTGAGGGGCTAGCTATAGTGAATCAAGATTTCAAACTCGATCCGTATCATACCGTAGAGGAAAACATCCGCGAAGCTATATTACACTGGCCTTATGAAAAAAGGGACAAACGCGTTCACAAACTATTGAGCCTTTTTGGACTCAAAGAAATAGGCGCTACCAAAGCACATCTCATTTCGGGTGGCGAACAGCAGCGCGTGGCTATTGCGCGTGCTATTGCCGATCAGCCTACTTATCTGCTGCTCGACGAGCCTTTTGGTCATCTCGACGCGCATTTGCGTCAAAAATTGAGTAGCCACCTCATGGACCTTCGCGACGAAGAAAATACGGGCATCATTTTGGTGTCGCACGAAGGGCAAGATGTACTCGGTCTGTGCGACCACATTTGCATTTTACAAAATGGCAAATTGTCCAAAAAACTCAAGCCCGAAGCAGTTTATTACCACTACAAAGCACCAGAGCGCGCCAGGCTTTTTGGCCCCTTAAACACCCTTAAAATGGGCGCCGAACTGCTTCATTTCAGACCCGACGAATACCAACTAAGCAATTCTGGTATTGCTGTTCAATTTGAAAAAGCCATGTTTGTAGGCGGCCTTTATCACAATTACGTGCGCAGCAGCAACAACGAACGCTTGTTACTTTATGCATTCGAAAAATTAACCGAGATCAAAGCCATTGAAATCTGCAAAAAATAAACACGGTAAACTGCGCCTCACATTAAAGGCCTTCTGGACTGCGCTCAAAGCGTACGTCCAAGATGGTGCTTTTCACCATGGTGCAGCCTTGGCCTACTACACGCTCTTTGCTTTTATCCCGATTATTTACCTGACCACCTCTATCTATGGGCGCATCATTGGGCAGCAAAACATGCGCGACATCATCACGTCTTTGCTCAAATCCGAACTTGGACTCCAAGACCCCGCGTCTATCATGCAGCTCGTGGACAGCATGTCTTTTGACAAGCCCAATTTCTTTTTGGAACTCGTCAGCATTGGCGTGTTGTTATATACTTGTTCTGCCTTTATGATTTCACTAAAAAGAAGCTTGAATGAGTTTTTTCACGTCAGTAAAAAAAGTCGACAAGAAGCCAATCTTTTCATGGAAATCATTGGCTTTCGCTTTGTAGGAGTATTGCTCTTAGCCGTTTTTGCCTTGGTGATCATCCTATTTTACTTTCTGCAAATTTTTATATTTTCGGCCCTCACCAGTTGGCTACACTGGAATAACGGCATTGTCGATTTCTCGCTGCAATTGCTACAAATTTTCTTGACGCTACTTTCCAATGTACTGATCTTCAGCCTCATCTTTAAATACATGCACAACGCAAAAGTGAGTTGGCGCATTGCCCGAGATGGCGCAATTGTGACCGCTATTTTGTTGTACATCAGTCAGTGGGTTATTGGCTATTACTTGCAGCACTATTTTATCATGGGAAAACTCGGCGTAGCCAATTCCATTTTCATCATGTTGGCGTGGGTGCACTACTCAGCTCAGATTGTCTTTTTTGGGGCCCAATTCACCTATCAAATTGGCAAAGTTTTTCAGGACCGCATCCAGTCAGAAATCAAAGAAACGACGGTGGTTTCCTGAATTCAATTTTGGCATCACGGAAAATGCTAGAGGTATTGCGAATGGTGAGCAAGAAGCTTTTATTGCCGCCGATTGGCACGTAATAGAACGAAAGCGCCCAACAGTGCATGTTGCGATTCAAAGAGAAATAGGCATTGGTCAGCCTGCCCTCTTGCAAATTGATATTCAGGTTACCCGATACATTCCAACGCTTGGTAAAACTGAGGTCTCCGCCGAGCACAAGCGTCTGTACAAATAACAATGCGTCAGGGGCTGTAGGGCTGATTTCTTGATTGGCCTGAATGGTATAAACGTGCGACACATTCATCTTCCAAGGAATATCATAATAAATGGCACGTTCGGGATGCAAAGCATAGTAGTTCAGATCGGCATTCCAGTCTTGTTCGTTGAACAGTGCGCTATGGTCTTGTAACTTTTTGCGGTCTTTTTTGGGTGCCAAGACAAGCGTAGTAGTGAAATTGGTAGTGGTGAGGCGACCCAACTTTTGTGCATTTTGCCAGGCGTAGGTTGCCGTACTTGCACCATTTGTGGTCCAGGCATAGGGACTCCACTGGGCATTGGATACAAAATTGATCCAGCTTGCAGGGCTAATGCGCAAATTCAGGGCTAGATCTGAGAGTTTCATGCTGTCTTTGGTGAAGTCGTAATAGCCCGTTACGGAGAACTGGTCAATAAGCCGTACTTTTTTATAGCCAGTGAGGGTGTCTTGCTCAGATTTAAACTTGAGTTCCGCCGTATTATTGATGCCAAAAGTGAGCAAAGATGCTTCTCTAACTGAGCCTACTGAATAAATACTGCGCTCAAAAGGAGAATAGGTAATATTGCTTTGATTAGGGCCTACATTGGCACTCACGAGCGGATTCCAACCTGGCGTGTAGCGGTAACCAATGTTTGGTGTCATGAGGTGGCGTAATCTGGCTTGTTTGGGGCCCACAAAACGGTAATAGCCATAGAGCACGGTGGTGGCAGTCAGGTTAAAATTGAGCTCGTGGCGCAAGGCCATTTGCCTCACGGTATCAATGAGGGTCTTGTTTTCAATAGGATCGTAAGACTTGACAATTTGCTGGAAATTGATCTTGTTTCCGTAATTAAGGCTCGGATTGATTTTCACGGCATTTTTAAACAAACCTGTATTTGTCTGTATACTGATACCTTGGCTAATGCCATTCATAAGGCGCTGGCTAATCGCGTTGAAATCTCCATTGGTGAGCAAGCTGTCGGCAAATTGAGAGCGGTTTTGGGCTTCTAAATTATAGGTGATGCCGATGCGCTGGATGGTCTTTTTCCAGTTTTTGTCTGCGGTTTCAAAAAGATCTTTAAAGGGAAAAACACGCGTCACATTGACGTTAAGTACCGGACTTGTAAATGAGATATTTTGGGCTATTGAGTTTTGACGCAGCGACATTTTGAGCCCCGTATTGATCGGTTTACCCGGAAAATTGCGCGCCAAATTGATATCTGAATTGAAGGAATTCGAAAAGTACTCGGGGTTAATCGGGTCGAGTGAATTTTTAGATTGGTTGTCAGAAATGAAGTTGACATTCGATGAAAAATCCCAAAACGGATTCGATTTGGGCGCTTTGCGGTGGTTCCAAGAAACGGTGACTTTATTGCGCTTGATATTTGTCGGAAAGCCACTATTGAATTGCTGAAAGCCCAGTGATAAACGGCCGCTGTAGCCATAGCGTTTGGCGTAGTCGAGGTCGTTGCGCAGCCCCAAAGACCCTCGGCTATATAAATTTGCATAAACCGATGTTTGGTAGTTGTCGTTGATTGGAAAATACCAACCCAGGTTCTGAAAACCAAAACCATATGTTGAGAGCGGAATAAATTCTGGAAACAATAAGCCTGAAGTGCGCTCTTTTTGATTGGTCGGGATAAACGCAAATGGTAAACCTAGCGGAGTCGGGATACCCGAAACCCATAAATTCATGGGGCCCGTTACAATGCGCTCATTGGGTACCAAAACACCTTTGCTCAGCTGAAAATGATAGTGTGGCTCTTCAAGATCACAGGTAGTGAGAATGCCCTGACGCAAATGCAACTCCTCGTTAGCTTGTCTTTTAGCCGTTCCCATCCGAAAATAAAACTCATCTTGCTTGATCGCAAGCGCCTTGATATAGGCTTTTTGGGTTTTGTAATTCATTTTGAGCGTCTCGCAGCGGATGGTTTCAGTGCCTTCGGTGAGCTCTGGAAATTCAACTTTCTTGCCTAAGCTATCGACCCGATAACTGGCCTCTACCTGATTGGAATCGATGTCAATAAGAATGTAACCAGCCTTTAATGTAAAGCCTTCGCTTTGCACTTCGGCGTTGCCATAAAGGTAAATTTTGCGGTTTTGAACGTCGTGCCTGATTTTTTCGCTGGCCTTGTAAGTTACAATCTGATTGAGACTTTCTCCGTCGACAAACAGGGTATCTTGGGCTGTAACCAATACCTGATGGCACATTATTAACAATGTGGCGAAGAAAAGTTGTAAAAAGCGCTGGCGCTGGCTCAAGATGCTTACTTAGATTTGTAATATGCAGGAAAAACGTACAAAGCTACCAATTTTCAATGGCTTGCAAAAAAACGCAATTCGCGTCTTTTTATTGGCAGCGCTATTTTTAATTTCAGACAACATCATTTGGGGGCAGACAAATAAAATCAAAACCATTGTTATTGATGCCGGACACGGCGGACACGACCCCGGTTGCCATGGTGCCCAAAACAACGAAAAAGAAGTATGCCTCTCGATGGCGCTCAAGTTGGGCGCACTCATCAAAGAACGCTATCCAGACATCAAAATCATTTACACGCGCAGCACTGATGTTTTTGTCGAACTCGCGGAGCGCGCCAATATTGCCAATCGCAACAACGCCGATTTATTCATTTGCATCCACGCCAATGCCGGGAGCACTACAGCCTACGGCTCAGAAACCTACGTTTTAGGATTGCACCGCACCGACGCCCAACAAAAGGTTGCCGAACGCGAAAACGCGAGTATTGCCCTAGAAGACGATAAAGGCGCCAAATACCGCTCCTATGACCTCACGCCAGATGGCATCATCGCACTGCAGTTTCAGTTAGCCGTTTTTCACCGTCAGTCGATTCTTTTTGCAGAAATGATCCAAAAGGAATTCAAGCGCATAGGGCGCTATGACCGCGGTGTCAAACAAGCGGGGTTTTTGGTACTCTACAAAACGACCATGCCCAGCGTTTTGATCGAAACCGCATTTTTACCCAACCCAGCAGAAGAAAAATTAATTGGAACAGCAGAAGGCCAACAAAAAATGGCGCAATCCATGTTCCAGGCTTTTGTCAATTATAAAAATGCAACCGAGGGCAAAACAGTAGTTGGAGGAACGACTGCCCAACAGCCAACAAACGATAACAATCAGGCGCTCAACAATCCAACCAAACCAGTAGAAATACCTAAAGAAACCATAAAAGAACAAGGACTGGTCTTTCGGGTGCAAATTGAAACCTCTAACAAGGCCATTCCGGTCAAGTCTAGCCACTTTAAAGGGCTTGAAATATTTGAATATCAAGACAATACACTTTTCAAATACTGTACAGGAACGTTTCCAAATGACCTCCAAGCTGCGAAAAACTACAAAAATGAACTGATTCAAAAAGGCTTTCCGCATGCTTTTGTCGTAGCTTTCCTCGACGGAGAACGCATCAGTATTGAAAAAGCGATTAAATTAGCAGAAAAAAACTAGCTTGAAATTCTCCAAAGAAATCAAAGCCGCGCTCATCGCGCTTTTGGCCATTGTGGTGCTCATTGCCGGCATCAACTTCCTGAAGGGCAATAGCTTTTTTGGTGGCGACGACGTCTATACCGCTTATTTTCCAAACTCAGGCCAACTTATGGTGTCTTCTAACGTGACGCTAGATGGTGTAGAAATTGGCAAAGTATTGAGCATCAAATCTAATCCACAAGGCGATTCACTGCACAAAGTGAAGATGACCTTCAATATTCACAATAGCGATATTCGCCTGCCAAAAGGCACCGTTGTGGAAATCGGCTCGTTAGATTTCTTTACAAAAGCGCTTGTTGTACAGCTTCCGACAGTTGGCAATGGTACTTTCTACAAAGTTGGTGCGACCATTCCAGGCCGGGTATCTGTAGATATGGTGACGCAGGTCAAAGCTTACGCCGACCCTATTTCTCAAAAATTACAAACCATGATGCTCTCAGTAGACAAAATGGTGAGCTCGCTCTCCTCTTTCTGGGACACCACCGCTACTTCAGAACTCGAAGGAAGCCTCAAACAAGTGAAGCTGACCATCAAAAAATTAGGCAATGTAGCCGACGAACTCCAAGGTTTTGTTGCAGCTGAACGCACGCAATTCTCCAAAATCATGGCCAATGTTGAGGCTATTACACTCAATTTGCGCAAAAGCAATGACCAAATCACGGGCATCATTGGCAATACGCGCAAAATTACAGACGAGCTTGTCACCGCCGATTTCAAAGGAACTATTTTAGAAGCCCAAACAACCCTTAAGAAATTCAATATGGTCCTTACCGAAGTTGAAAAAGGACAAGGAACGCTCGGAAAACTCATCCACGACGACAAACTTTACGCCGAACTTGTGGCGACCAACAACGACCTTCAGAATTTAGTTAAAGACCTCGAGGCGCATCCAGAGCGCTACGTTCATCTCTCCTTAATTGGTGGCAAAACCAAAGGATTGCAACTTTCTAAGCAAAACGAAGACAAGCTGCTCAAAATATTAGATAGCTTGCCTGAATAAACTGAACTCATGCAACAACTCATTTTTGGCGTCCTGACGCTCTCTAGTTTTGGTTTCTTTGCATTTAACTTGCGCAAAATTGCCCAAAACATCCACATGGGCCTGCCCTTAGACCGCTCAGACCGCAAGGCAGACCGCTGGCGCACCATGCTTTTAGTGGCGCTAGGGCAAAAGAAAATGTTTACCCGCCCCATTCCAGCACTTTTGCATTTGGCCTTATATGCCTCTTTTGTCATTACCCAAATTGAACTCATCGAAATTTTAGTCGATGGCCTCAGTGGTTCTCATCGTTTCTTCCAAGATGGCCTTGGTGGCTTTTACACTTTCATGATCAGCTTCATTGAAGTGCTATCTGTTTTGGCTTTTATTGGCACTGTTGCCTTTCTAGCGCGCCGCAACATGCTCAAGTTACCGCGCCTCAACATGAAAGAACTCGCAGGCTGGCCTGCACAAGATGCCAACCTCATACTAGTGTTCGAACTCATTTTAATTAGCTTCATTTTCACCATGAATGGCGCAGATGAAGTCTTGCAGTCATACGCCGGAAATTCTAATGGATTTGCCATGAGTTCTTGGTTAGGTCCCATTTTATTTGAAGGCAAGAGTACGCATACCCTGCATGTTTTAGAACAAATCGGTTGGTGGGGCCACATCATTATGGTCTATACCTTTATGAACTACCTGCCCTACTCAAAGCACCTGCATATTTTTATGGCTTTTCCAAATACTTATTTTTCCAAATTGGAACCAAAAGGACAATTTACAAATATGCAGAGTGTCACCAATGAAGTCAAACTCATGCTCGACCCCAATGCAGATCCTTATGCTGCGCCGGCTACTGATGCTGCACCTTCTCGCTTTGGCGCCAAGGATGTCAATGACCTCACCTGGAAAAACCTCATGGATGCCTACAGCTGCACCGAATGCGGACGCTGTACCTCTGCTTGCCCTGCCAATACAACGGGCAAATTGCTCTCGCCGCGCAAAATCATGATGGACACCCGTGACCGCATGGTCGAACTCGGCGATTTCAAGCGCAAAAATGGCCAAGATGCAGAAGACGGCAAAAGCCTCCTCGGCTCTTACATTACAGAAGAAGAACTTTGGGCCTGCACAAGCTGTAATGCTTGTGTGCAAGAATGCCCTGTCAATATCGATCCGTTGTCTATTATCATGGATTTGCGTCGTTTTTTGGTCATGGAAGAATCAAAAGTGCCGACAGAACTCACCGGCATGCTCACCAACATTGAAAACAATGGTGCGCCTTGGCAATTTGCACCAACAGAACGCATGAATTGGGCCAACGAAGAATAGTCAAAAAGACCTAGCAATGAGTATACAAGTACGCACAATGGCCGACATGATGGCCTCAGGAGAAAGCCCAGACATCTTATTTTGGGTGGGTTGCGCCGGATCTTTCGATGACCGCGCCAAAAAAATCACCAAAGCATTGGTCAAGATATTAAACCATTGCAAGGTCAACTTTGCGGTATTGGGCACCGAAGAAAGCTGTACCGGCGACCCTGCCAAGCGCGCCGGAAATGAGTTCACCTTCCAGATGCAAGCACTCATGAACATCGAGTTGCTCAATGGCTATGAAGTCAAAAAAATCGTAACCGCTTGTCCGCATTGTTTCAATACACTTAAAAATGAATATCCTGGTTTGGGCGGCACCTATGAAGTCATTCATCACACCCAACTGATCCAAGACCTCATCAATACTGGCAAACTCACCCTCGCCGACAACGGTACTTTCAAAGGCAAGAAAATCACCTTCCACGACCCTTGCTACCTCGGGCGAGCCAACGACGTCTATGAGGCGCCACGCGAACTCATTGAAAAACTAGACGCCGCATTAGTAGAAATGAAACGTTGCAAAACCAACGGTTTGTGCTGTGGAGCTGGCGGTGCTCAAATGTTCAAGGAAGCGGAAAAAGGCAATAAAGAAATCAACGTGGAACGCACCGAAGATGCACTTCAAACCAGTGCCAATATTATTGCAACTGGCTGCCCTTTTTGCAACACCATGATGACCGATGGCGTCAAGCACTTCGAAAAAGAAGAAGACGTCAAAGTAATGGACATCGCCGAACTCATTGCCAATGCTGCAGACTTATAACATCCCTGCTCATTTCGGGCCTAACTGCCGCGTGTGGGTTTTCATTGGCGCTAGAGCCCTAGACGCCACAGAAGCCACTTGGGTCAACGAGCAACTCCTTGCCTTCACCAATACATGGCAAACACACGGAAAAGCCATGAACGCAACGGGTTTCGTATTTGAAAAGTATGCACTCGTCATCGTCGCCAATGAAGAAGGCGTTCAAGCCTCCGGCTGCTCCATGGATAAAATCAATCATTTAGTACGCCAAATGGGAGCCGAGTTAGGTATTGATTTTTTTGCACGCATGAATACGTTGGTAAAAGAAAATGACCAATGGGTCCTCTCTACATTTAACCCCTCTGAATCGAGACATTATATTTCGGCTGCGACGCAGTTATTGGGGGAGTTGATTTAAGCTCTATTTCTAGGGCATTAGCTAGATTTCATGTTCAAGCACAGCGAATTCATCACTTTAGAAAACCTTGATGCCATTGAACTCACCTCTTTGAGAGAACACATTGTTGAATTTCAGAATGGGCAATTAAAAGAATCAAAAAGAGGTGCTCAAATAGCATGTCAAATCGACTTTAATAAACTGGGAGAGCATAACGGCTTGACATGTACTTACAGCTTGACTCAACCGTTGAAAATGCTCTTAATTGCTTCTCTTGTTTTTCAAAGTTGTGTAGCAGCGACATTATTTATTTTATATCTCAACAACTTTTTCGCAAGTACGCATTTTCTTTTTAAAGCAATGATCATTTTACCCCTTTTTGGCTTGCTTACTATTATGGCGATGAAAGCTAGTTTTGATCAGAAGGTAAAGCAGTTGTCGGATTCAATAAGGGCTGCAATCAAAAGATGAAATTCTACACCCTCTTCTTTATCCTCATCTTTGCTGTCCTCGGCCTTATTGCTTTAGGCTTTTTCCTTTGGGCAATAGCTGGACTTACAACCTCAATGAGTTGAGGTACGCTACTTTTTTCTAAAGTCTTCCGTATTTTTACTGAAATCAATTTGTACCTTTGTAGGTACATTTGTGGGATAGAATTCCCCATGGCGCCACTAATAGCATATTTTTACGGAATAAGAATCGAAATTTATAGTAGAGAACACCTTCCTGTTCATATACATGCCAAATATGGAGAACACGAGGCTTTAATCGATCTAAAAACAGAGCAAGTTCTATCCGGTAGTATTCCAAGAAGAAAACTTAAAAAGGTTCAAGAGTGGCTTTGTGAGGACAATAGAAAAGCGCTCATTGAAAAGAACTTCTTTGAATTAAATCCTCAACTTTTTTTTAATGATCTATTGAATCAACAAGATGAAAAACAATAAAAACGCATTTAGAGGATCACCAAAAATCCTCAGAATAAATCAAGTAGATGCACAACAACTGCGCATTTCTGTTTTATTTAATAACGGCGCAAACCGGGTACTCGACTTCAAAAAAATTTTTAACCAAGATTGGAATATTACTCCAAAAGATATTGAATACCCCTTATTAAAACCCTCACAATTTCAAAAAGTAGAACTCGAGAATCATACGCTTACCTGGAAAAATATCAAACCATATTTAACCAACGAAGAAGGTAATAAGACCGCTTCAGTTTACGACATTGGTGCAGATGTCCTTTATGGCTTGAGTAGAACAGACGAAGATAGAAATGCAAGCATAGGGGCGTTATTTAAGAGTTGGCGAATAGCAGCTGAATTAACACAGGATGAAGTTGCTTACAAAGCAGGAACTTCAAGAAGCTACATCTCAAAACTTGAAAACGACACACAAGCCATTGAGCTCAAAACACTTAGTAAAATTGTTGAAGCGAGTCTAGGAAAAAGGCTTGTTATCAGTATAGAATGACTCCAGAAATAGATATCTCCTTAATACCCACCAGCGCCACCCGCAATTTGCTCTATGGGGTGCCAAGTGGTTTTGATCTCTTGAAAGTCTGAGATATAGGACAACCCTTGGGCCCTTGACTGCGAAAAATCGATACTATAACTCATAACGCGCTTGAGGTTTTCTACAGCCTCGGTTTGCGCCTTTTCTACGATTGCTGAATCTAGTTGAGCTAGGCTCAATGCATTGACATCCATGTGGCCACTGAGCGTTGGAAGCATTTCTTCTACACTACCCGTTAGGATATTGACAACCCCGCCTGGCACATCTGAGGTGGCTAAAACTTCTGCAAAAGTAATTGCACATAAAGGCAATTTTTGGTTGGCGATAACGACCACAGAATTTCCTCCGATGAGGGCAGGTAATACTTGTGAAATGAATCCGAGTAGTGCCGTTTGCTGACAAGCAACCACCCCTACTACGCCCATGGCTTCAGGAACTGAAAAATTAAAGTGTGAAGAAGCAACAGGATTCACAGTCCCGAGTAAGGCTTGGTATTTATCGGCCCAACCAGCGTAATAAACGCAGCGGTCAATACTGGTTTCAACTTCTTGCGTTGCACTTTTGAGATCGAAACCAAGGGCTTGAAGCTCTTCCAGAAACTGACCTTTTCTTGCCTCTAACATTTCAGCAATGCGGTAAATAATCTGACTGCGGTTAAAAGCAGTCTTCGCAGCCCAGGAGGCTTGTGCTTTGCGAGCAACTTGCACGGCATTGCGGATATCTTTTTTAGAGCCTTGGCAAGCATTGGCAATATGTTGACCACTTTGCGAAAGCACAGCGTAAGAACGACCACTCTCCGTGCGCGGAAATTGGCCGCCAATATAAAGTTTGTATGTTTTAAGTACTTCCATTAGTTCGGGAATTTGAGATAAGCACGAAGGCCGTGTAGGCCTCCCTCGCGGCCAAAGCCACTTTCTTTGTAGCCGCCAAAGGGTGAGGCGGGGTCAAATTTATTGTAGGTATTGGCCCAAATGACACCTGCTTTCAATTGCTGGCTGAGGCCAAAAATCCGTGCGCCTTTATCGGTCCAGACGCCAGCAGCTAAGCCATAAGGCGTGTTGTTGGCTTTCTGCACCACTTCTTCCATGGTCCGAAAAGTTTGAATGGTTAGTACTGGCCCAAAAATCTCTTCCTGAACAATGCGCGCGCTTTGCGCAACATCCGTGAAAAGTGTGGGTTTACAATAATAGCCAGCACTTGGAAGCTCACAAGTAGGTTGATAGATTTCGGCTCCTTCTTCCAAGCCCAGTTGAATGTAACGTTCAATGGTCTCGAGTTGTTTTTTAGAGTTGATGGCGCCAATATCTGTGTTTTTGTCAAGCGGATTGCCCACATATATGCTTTGCAAGCGGAATTTTAATTTTTCAAGCACCCGTTCGGCGATGGACTCCTGAACAAAAAGGCGAGAACCTGCACAGCAAACATGGCCCTGATTGAAGAAAATTGAATTGATCACACCTTCAACTGCCTGATCAATTGGGGCGTCTTCTAAAATGATATTGGCAGACTTACCCCCGAGCTCTAAAGTGAGTTTTTTGTTGGTGGCAATACACGCTTTCTGAATTTGCTTGCCAACGGCAGTACTACCTGTAAAGGCAATTTTATTGACGTCTGGATGCGCAACTAGCGCCGCGCCACTGTCTCCGTAGCCCGTGACAATATTGACCACACCAGCAGGTAAACCTGCTTCTTGGCAAATTTCAGCAAACTTCAGGGCGGTGAGCGAAGTGGTTTCTGCAGGTTTCAGCACCACCGTATTGCCACAAGCTAAAGCAGGAGCAACTTTCCAGGCGAGCATGAGGAGTGGGAAATTCCATGGCGTAATTTGCCCTGCTACACCCAATGCCGCAACTTGCTGTCCCGGGAAGGCCTCTTGTAGTTTGTCTGCCCAACCAGCATAGTAAAAGAAATGATTGCAAGCCAAAGGAATATCGATGTCTCTGGACTCGCGAATAGGCTTGCCACCGTCTAAGGTTTCGAGTATGGCCAGTTCCTTGGCCTTTTCTTGCATGAGGCGTGCAATGCGAAACAGGTATTTACCGCGCTCGGCACCACTCAGCTTTGACCAAACGTTTTCATAGGCAGAGCGTGCAGCGCGAACAGCGAGGTCTACGTCGGCAGCGTTGGACCAAGCAATTCTGGCCAAGTGGCTTTCATCTGCCGGATTCACGTTGTCGTAATAAGTGTTTGAGAGTGGCGCCTGCCACTTTCCGTCGATGAAAAGTTCGTATTGTGCTTGCAATTGGATCTGTGCTGCAGATTCCATAGAAGGTTCGAGATTCCAGTTTGTTTGACTCATCATTAATCGATTGAAAAGTAAGCAGCAGACTGGTACTTACCAGTGAGCTGTTTTTGGTATTGCATGAGCAGGTCATTGGCCAAGCTACTGGCCCCAAAACGATACCATTCATTGCTCAGCCAAGCCTCGCCTAAAACTTCCTTCACCATCAGCAAATGCTGCAATGCAAGTTTGGAGGAAGAAATACCCCCTGCGGGCTTCATGCCAATCATTTGACCTGTTTTGTCGAAATGATCTTTGATGGCACCAAGCATAGTGAGCACAACAGGAAAGGTGGCCGCAGGTTGAATTTTTCCTGTGGATGTTTTGATAAAATCGGCACCGGCGGCAATGGAGAGGTCAGAAATTTTCCTAACCTGATCGAGTGAATCGAGCTCGCCAGTTTCAAATATAACTTTAAGACGTGCTGTGCTGCATAATTCCTTGATTGCAGCAATTTCGTCGTAAACGAATTGGTAATCGCCCGATAAGAAACGGCCTCTTGAGACGACCATATCGATTTCGTCGGCACCGTTATCAAGGGCGTATAATGTATCTAATTTCTTGACTTCAAATGGTGCCTGACCCGAAGGAAATGCAGTAGAAACACTGGCTACCTTGATGCCGGAATTGCCAAGTGCTTTTTTGGCAACGCCAACCATTGTCGGGTACACACATACTGCTGCTACAGTGGGGAGATCGGCCGCTTGGTCGTGTAAATGTTGGGCTTTGAAACAAAGTTGCCGCACCTTAGCTGGCGTGTCCTTGCCCTCTAGCGTAGTGAGGTCTATCATAGACAATGCCATGCGTAGCCCTTGTATTTTTGCAGCTCCTTTTATGCTGCGAGCTTCAATGCGCGCAATGCGTTCTTGTGTTCCAATCTGATCTATGGAAGGAGATAGCGCGAGTAAGGAAGAAAGTTCTGGTGTTGAAAGATGACCAAGCATGACCCAAAGTTAAAAAAACTTGGGTACCTAAAACTTAATCTTCGTCGTCTTCGTCGGAAGGTTCGTCATCGGCGAAATCATCGTCATCGTCATCGTCGTCGTCGAGCTCATCGTCTTTGAGGTCGTCTGGTTTATCGAAATCATCTTCGAAGTCGTCTTCTTCTGCAGCCGGTTTGGCTTTGGGCTTGATTTTATTGATTTTGACTAAATAGATGACTTCGTCGGTCTCCCAAACAAGGGCATCCAGCACCTCTCCAGTTGGTGTCTTGATGGAGGTCAGGTGGTTGATATACCCATCCGGAAAATCGCGGAGGATTTGTTTTTTCTGCTCGATGGTGAGCTTGTCGTAACTGATGATTGCTCTTCTTTTTGACATAGGATTGACAACTATTTACTAGGCAAAATTATATTTTTTGATATTGTGGCAAACAACAGAATAAAAAATCTTTAAAAAAATAAATTTCTTTTCCGTAATCTTACTGATTAAGTCCTTAAAAGCCAGTAGCCGACAAGCTTTTTTGAATACCTTTGTATAAAAGCAAAAGTTTCCATGTCTAAAGCAAAAAGCGCCTTTTTCTGTCAAAATTGCGGTCACGAAACGCCGAAATGGCTCGGCAAATGCCCTGGTTGTAAAGAGTGGAATACCTTCATTGAAGAGCGCACCGAAAAAATGCCCAAGCACGTGGTGAGCTTTTCAAAGTCATCGCAAGCCCAGCAAGCTGTCCTGATTCAAGAAGTTCAAAAAAGCGAAGAAAGCCGCATCTCGCTCCAAGATTTTGAACTCAACAGGGTACTTGGGGGAGGGATTGTCCCGGGTTCTATCAACCTACTCGGCGGCGACCCTGGGATCGGCAAATCTACCCTTTTGCTCCAATTGGCCATCAAAGAGCAGCTCAAAGTTCTCTATGTATCTGGCGAAGAAAGCGAGCAGCAAATTCGCATGCGCGCCGAACGCCTCGGCCTAGACAACCCCAATTGCTACTTGCTCACCGAAACCAACCTTCAGCAAGTTTTGGTGCAAGCCGAACAAATTCAGCCCGAACTACTCATTATAGATTCCATCCAAACGCTCTACACCGACAGCGTAGAGAGCTCGCCAGGCTCCGTAGTCCAGGTCAGAGAATGTACCGCTAATTTGCTGCGCTTTGCCAAGCAAACCGATATCCCAATCTTTTTAATCGGGCACATCACCAAAGATGGCACCATCGCAGGACCTAAAGTTTTGGAGCACATGGTAGACTCCGTTTTGCAATTCGAAGGAGACCGCCACCACATCTACCGCTTGTTGCGCAGCATTAAAAACCGTTTTGGTTCTACCAACGAACTCGGAATTTACAGCATGCAAGGCAACGGACTGTTACCCGTCGCCAATCCGTCTGAAGTTTTGGTTTCTATTGGTTCGGAAGCCCTAAGCGGCGTGGCCGTTGCCTCAATGGTAGACGGCATTCGGCCGTTGCTCATCGAAGTGCAGGCTTTGGTATCGTCTGCAGCCTACGGCACCCCTCAACGTTCTTCTACCGGTTTTGATGTCAAGCGACTCAATATGCTTCTGGCCGTCTTAGAAAAACGCTGTGGTTTTCGCTTGGCAGCCAAAGACGTCTTCTTGAATATTGCCGGCGGCATCAAAGTAG
>JACCDN010756055.1_pt1 | contig 87192 bp, 76 predicted proteins | sample 7441691 | NCBI WGS metagenome assembly JACCDN01 (sample SAMN15323439, study PRJNA562643) | freshwater metagenome | isolation source: river surface water | place: USA:Blue River Watershed | collected 2017-08-16
ACAATCTCAAGATGTCCATTTCTGCTTGCCCATACTAAAGCGCGCTCGTTTTGTGCATGAATGTTTGCTCCTTGTTGAACGAGATACCTTACGACATTTAAATTTCCCTGAACACTTGCGCAAATCAAAGAGTGTTCTTCTTCTGAGTGAATGTCTGCTCCCTGTTCCACGAGATATTGGACAACCTCAAGATGCCCTTCTCTACTTGCCCATACTAAAGCGTCTTCTTCCTGAGCGTGAATATTAGCTCCCTGATTCACTAGGTATCTAACCACCTCGAGATGTCCCATACTGCTGGCCCGAATTAAAGCCAAATCTTCATACACGCGGGCATCAACTCCGTGTTTCACGAGAAACCTAACAATTTCTAGGTGTCCTTCTTCACTCGCCAGAACCAAAGCGCGATCTTTTTGTACCGCAAGATATTGAACGACTTCAAGATTTCCAGTTCTACTTGCCCGTGTTAAGGCGCGTTCATTGTGTACGCAAGTATCTTCTACCTGTTCCATTAGAAACTTGACGACTTGAATATTTCCATACTGTGCGGCTTTTTCAACAGTGTGTTCAGTCGCATCGAACAGCGTATATTCAAATATCATTCTCGATAGTTGAATATCGTAGAGCGGACTTGTCCTTATACGAGCCTCCAGTACCGTCATGATATGGGGAAACAAAGCTCTATTATTATCGGTTAGAAATGCCTTCATGTTTCGCGATTTTACTGAACGAGCAGTTCGCTTGAGTAAAGTCATTTTTTCTCCCATGAAGCCGACCCTAGTTTGTATCTCGTTGGGAGTTTTATTATGAAGAGGAAGACTCAAGGTCGCTTCTCTGACATTTGAATTAAACGAAAACGGAGCAAAAACATTTGAAGATTTATCAAGACCAACGCGAATTAGCCGCGCTCGTATTTGATATCAACGCCAACTGGAAAGCGTTTTAAGGCGCGCGCTGCAACAAGAGGCTAAGTTCCACGTCCTTTAAGAGTATCGGCTGGGGCCTGTGAAATCTTGCTTATCGTCCAGTTGTTTAAAAAGTAGTTTAACGATACATCTTGTGCACCAACTTGGAAATATACAGAGCTGCCATTTGTACTCAAGAGTCGAGGACTGTTATACATATTTATACAATAAGGTTGCCCTCGAGTCGTGATCGCATATTCGATGGTTGAATTCGGATTCGTCGATTTGATAGTGCTGTATTGTGTCCATGGATTTTTAGGGTCGTAGTTTACCCAACTCCATGACCCGCTCGCCAAAGCATTACTACAGTCAAGACACCTACCGTCTCTTCTTTTCAACATAAACCAAGTTCCAACTTTATCGTCATTAACATTGCAGCCTGTGGTGGGTTCGCCGGTATCAAACAGATAAAATACCTGATCAGGATCATCGATATCACAACTTTTAAACGAACCGTTTCCGTTGTTGTCGATTGCTACACAAAGAGTAGTTTGATTCATCATGTTATGTTGTATCTGAACGGGATATGTTTTTTCCGGTATCTCACAAACACTGCTAACGCAAGTTTCTAGATACTTACTGTCATTGACTGGTTCACAATTTCCGAAAACGCTGCACTTGAAATGCTTACATTGTCCGTCGATGCATGTCCCCGTCTCGCAAAACTCGCCCGTGTACGCGTTATTTTTATCTTTACAAAAGCGGTACTCTCCAATATTCTCCGGCTTTTGAACATCGTCGCAACTACTACTACATGTATACAGCGCCGAGCACGACTTGATGGATTCGTTGAAGTTAATCTGCTCCGCGCCATTCGCAAAGTTCGCGCAGTCACCCTCTGCGCACTCTAACGACAACGTCAACTGTTCTGCCCGGCACCAACCATTATCGCTGCACGTTAAATCCGTCTTCGATTTTGTCAAGACGGGGCTAACAGAGTTGTTAGATGAATTAGAATTGTCGCAGTACCGAAGCATTCCTTGACCGTTAGAACAAACGCGGGCATCATAATCGGGTTCGTACTGTTTCCAATTAACCTTACATTCATTGTTCTTACAGTAGTAATTTTTGATATTTCCATCCATAAAGGTATTACATTGCTGTGTATTTGAGCACGATCCGCTGCCGCACCTGCACTTGTCGCCAAGCTTCCCCGAGTCGGCCGAGCAGCATGTTTCCTCGCTATCACTCCATAGTTCCTCCGGACAGCATGAGCCGTCTTTTCTGACAAGGCTCGATGGACAGCATCCGGACGCCGTGCAGAGTTCATTATCCTGACAACACACATTCTTACACATAGTATCGCATTTCACACACTTTTCACTAATACATTTCTCATCATCCGCACAGACAGAATTCGAACAGATACTTGATAGTGGAATAGGCACTGGAGCCGAACATTTAAAGTCGAGTTTGCCATCGTCCGTCTTGCACGCGCACTTGAATTTGTCCGCGGAAACACAAGAGTTCGCGCACAATATTTCATCGTCGGCACAAGGCTGCGCGCGACAGCTGTCCGAACCGGCGTCATACGTTTCGTCCGGCTTGCACACGATGACGCATTTATTCAGGTTCGCGTCAAAACGCCGACCGGCCGGGCACTTTGGCCTGAGCATTAGAACTAGAAATGTAATTAGACCTGCCGCCGCGATTAGCGCAAGTAATATAATGATAACAATTTTCATTTATTATTTACTTGAAAGTTATCAAAACACATTGCTTCAATTGCCGCTTCTTTTAGGTGCACCCTTTAACGAACGGCGCCTCCGAACTCCGTTCGAGAGTTGTTGAAAAGCGGACAAAGCGTGTAGTGTAGTACTGTCCGAGCTGTTTTTTGTTCATCGCGCAAATATTATTCTCTTTAAACCATCGAGAGAATGATAAAGTGTCTCCGAAACAATTTTCCCGTCTTGGAATATCTCGTTTAGAATAGAGCAGAGCAGCCTAACAAGAATACAAGACCGAAATATCTGGCAATTCATATTTCAGGCGCGCGCATCAGTAGAAACACGTCATTTTCAAATCAGTCAATAATAAAATGTCTTTTCGAATTGAAGGAGACGCAGCAGACGCTCTTACAACTAATATGCTCAACATTCTCGGTTCTCTTGACTCAACTCCAGGAATATCAAGTATTTACTTTTTCGGGGCAAAAGGAGATGGCACAACAGACGACACACAGGCATTCACTCGCGCGCTCGCGGCCGCCCTAGAGTCTCCATGGCTCACTATAACCTTTCCGCCGGGAACTTTTTTGGTTAGAGGAACTCTTCAAATTCCGGCCAAAACGACGCTCCAAGGTCTTGGCGGGACAATTAAAGCCCTTCCTGCCGAAACCGTCAATCAGCAAACATTGTTCAGGACAGACGCCGATGATATCACCATTCAAGGTCTAATATTTGATGGCTCGCTCTGTTCGACAAGTTTCGGCGGCATATTTCAGTTCTTCAAAGGGACGGGGACTAGAGTTCAGTATTCAAAGAACAAGTTTTTCAATATTCCCGCCGAAACGAGTTCAAGTCAGCAATTCAGCGCAATGATACTCGACAATGCAACTGCCGTCATTGAGGAAAATTACTTTGTCGGAGGAGGCGGCGATCTGATTGGGTGCAACTCCGGATACTTTTCGGTTCATGGAAATTATATTTCCAATTCTGAAAATGGAGGCATTGCCTTCAACAATAGCGCGACCGGAATCATCTCTGGAAACAAAATCATTCGATGCTACTTCGGCATTGGTATCGGGCCGATGGGAAATACATCCGACGCGGACAAATTGCAAAACGGAATAATCATTCAGGGAAACGAGTTCACAAATTGTAGAATTGGAATCGATCTCGGCTGGTTCAATGTCTCCGGGCGAACAAGTCCGTCATCGCTCACCATAACGGGCAATGTCATCAAAGGAAGCTTTGTGGGAATTTCATACGATGGAAATGGAATAACGAACGTTTCGATAAATATTGTCGGAAATAATATACTTTCCCTTGGCCAAGACCAAGCATTCTGGGGCTATTCAAGTGCTTGTGAGGGTATTCGTTTTGTCGGCGGCGGTGGCGCGGTTATCTCTTCAAATATATTTACAGGCTGCTATACAAATGCTACGACGGCAATCAATGCAGGCGGAAACAATGTTATCATAAACGGAAATATGATACAGGGAAATACGTTTGAAGGAAATAATTTTCTCGTTGGCATTTCCGCAGCCTCTTTGACCAACTCTCTCGTCTCTACAAATCTTTTGACGGGCGCGACGACAGGTCTTAGTCCCAGCTCAGCTCCGGCGAGTGTCGTCTACTCAGGGAATGTTGTGATTTAGTTTAACGCGCGCATTGAAAACTGATTCCTTTTTTAAAAATTTCTTTGGTCATTCAAGCAAGAAGAGATGAGAGCATTTCTGACAAAGGACAGCGAATTGCTGTTTCCTCATATCATGGATGCTTTGAACGCCCACATGAAGGAGAGTTCTATTTATGATATTCAACTCTCGAGATTAGTATTTGAATATACTCTTTATAACCCTCTACAGCACACTCTTATGAAAGCCGTCCAGACCGGAAATTTTGAAGTGGTAAAGTACCTTATTGAAAACGGCGAAGATGTTCGTCATGAAGATGACCTTGTCGTTCAAACAGCATGTGGAGCCGGACATTTACATATTGTGAAGTATCTTGTTCAGAAAGGAGCAAATATTCATTCTGAACAAGATTATTCTCTTTGTTGGGCAAGCTCGAACGGACATTTAGATGTAGTTCGCTACCTTGTTGAAAATCGTGCAAATGTGTCCGCTCGTGGAGGATCTGCTATTTCGTGGGCCGCTGAAGGCGGACACTTTGAAGTCGTTCGTTTCCTAGTTGAAAACGGAGCTGACATTCATTCAAAGGATGACTACGCATTGCGTTTGGCAAGCGAGTTTGGACATCTTGATGTTGTTCGATATCTTTTGGAGCACGGAGCCAATGTTCATGCCAGAGAGGATGATTCTCTTTGCAATGCAAGTAGAAATAATCACCTGTCTGTTGTTCGTTGTTTGATTGAAAATGGAGCCGATGTTCACGCTCAAGAGAATTACGCGATTGAATGGGCAAGCGGACATGGTCATTTGTCTGTCGTTCAATTTCTGGCCGAACATGGAGCCAATGTAAATGTCCGAGACGGAGCTTCTCTTTCTTTCGCGAGCAAGAATGGTCATCTTCCGGTTGTGAAATGTTTAGTTGAGGCGGGCGCAAATATTCACGCTCAAGATGACGAAGCTCTTTGCTGCGCTGCCGCAAATGGTAATCTCGAGGTGGTAAAGTACCTTGTATCACGGGGAGCAGATGTTGATGCTAAGCGCGGCCAGCCACTTATTTCGGCGGTAGAAAATTGTCATCTAAAAGTTGTTCGATACTTGGCGGAAAGTGGAGCAAATATCCACGCGCAGGAAGATATTGTCCTAAAAATAGCTTATGAAAAAGGTTATTATGATATTGTGAAATATCTCTTAAAAGGCTGTTTTGACACATATTGGTGCCAATGGGGACTTTGATTCTCAATTAGCAAGAAAACCTTTAAATAAAATTTTCAAACCAGTTTAATTGTCAATAAATGAACGACCCCACTTCTAGACAAAAACTTACCAATGCCTTTAACGAAAAAGGAAAGAAGCTAGTTATTGGGTTCCTAGATTTATCGGGATATTTACCCCTTATTCCCAGTTCTTTTGGAGCTTTCGATGTCGTAATTGAAGCATTTTGGGTGAATTATCCTTTTTGTTATTCCAAACAGAAATGCGTAAAGAACTGCGAACCTCCTGATAAATGTACTCCAAATATAAGCTGTGCAGTAGCAGCTGGAATAAAAAGACTCAACTATCAACTCGATCAAGGAAAAATTGACAATACCTGTGTTGAAACTGAATCGTTAAAAACAGGTAGTACATGGGCTAAAGAAAATAACAGCGTGACGTTTCCCAAGAAAATGCCGCAGATGTTACAAACCAATGATGGTAATGTTGTTCCGATGATGAGAAATGACAAATCTGCTTCTTTTATAAAAAATATCATTACACAAAATCCTCTTGCAGGAGAAACAATTGACATTGATGCTATATTGGATTACCTCAATACTTTTCACACCTCCGACTACATCGTTTCGAAAACTTTTATCGGAATAACAACAGGGATAAAACTCGCCGGAATTGGAGGTTGGTATATGGGTGGTTCTGCGGGAGGAAACCCATCCCAAGAGGCTTATGCTAATAATTGGGCAGTTTGCTTAAAAAATACTGGGACTTTTGTAGATACTATTGTAGGTATAGTTGGACTTGGATATGACGGATTTGATATTGACTGCGAAACTTTATATGCGGGTGATTTAACTGGTTTATCAGGTATTAATTGTACTACTGTTGGAGCAACAGACTGCTACGATTCAAATTTCAAAGTAAGCGAAACTGTAGAAAAATTTACCGACCTATTTACATCTCTATTGGATGACACACGTTTAGTCGACAAGGTGTTTTCTATCACTCCTCGAGCCAAAGATGTGTTTACAGTGGATGGACAAGGAAAACTAGTGAATGGTTTCTTTGCATCGATATTCGACAATATAGTTTTGGCTAATACCTCTCTTCCTCGAGCATTTGATATTTTAACAATTCAGTTCTACAATGATGATGATGATTATTGCTTGACTTCTAGTGGTTTAGGGAAATATGTAATTCCGATAATTGATGAAGCGAGACGTAGATGGAGTAAAATATTTACTTATTTTCAGCTAGGAATGACAGGAAAAGCTACTCCTAACAGCAATTGCGATGCAACCTACACAAAGTATTGTATTACAAGCGATGAAATTAACACTCTTTGGACTGAACAACTTGGTTCACACTTTACCGGTATTACTCTGTGGGGAATAAATAAACGGTCAAGTGATAGCGATGACTTTGTCCAAGCAGAATCTTCAGGAGAAACTAAAGGTCCAAATAATTCTGTATTTGCGAACACTCCTATTTATGATACAAACTGGCTAAATGTCAAAGACAAACAATACCAATGTGATGGTTCGGAATGTAAGTTCGTGCAAAGTTGTTCTGGTAGCGGTACTTGTTATACAAATGACAATACATGCGGCGGAACATGTAAAACACCCGACACGCCGGTGCAGCCCGACAAACCAGTACGACCCGCCGTACCAACCTCGTGTAATTTACATTACAATAAAGCCATCTTGATAGCGATGGTCGTCCTTCTTTCAGTTGCAGTAATAGGAATTTCAATCTCGTTCAAATGGGGCAAGAATATAGGCACAGGGGTTTTCTCTGCCGTGTGGCTTTCTGGAATGATTTTGCTTATCATCTTCCTTCTTCGAAAAGATAAATGCTACTGAACTAAACTTTTGTATTATAAATGGATAAATACGAAAGATGCGTCATGGCGGTCAAAAAAAAGAACTCCGGATATAATCCCTGGGCCGTGTGCACCAAGTCAGTAGGCAGGCCGGCACGTCGGTCGCAGCCGAAGCTTTTTGAAGGGCCGCGCGGAGGAAGGTATTATATGTCAAATGGCCGAAAAGTCTACGTGCCGAGGGATTGATTTGAAGCCGCTGCGTTTTACCAACTCCGAGCTCTTGTAGCATGCGTCGCATTCGGATGCGATTTTGCTAGGCACTATAGCCGTCCCTAGCAAATTATGTTTATTTCAAGGGCCGCCAAGTGTCGTCGAATCGAAAAGATTTTATATAACAATAAATGACAGCTTATCATGGAGGCAAAAAGAGAATTGGACGGAAAATTGCTCAAGATATTGCGAAATACTCTCCGAAAGCACGGGTGTATGTTGAACCCTTCTGCGGAATGCTTGGCGTTTTCATTCACTCGCTAAACTTCATTGACGCTGAGTATTATATAGCAGGAGACATTAACGGTTCTCTGATTGAAATGTGGAAAGAAATACAAGGTGGTTGGAAACCTCCGAAGAGGTGTAGTGAAAAAAAGTTTAAGAAGCTAAAATATAACGGCGAAACATCTGCCGAAAAGGGATTTCTAGGACACGCTCTTGGTTTCAGGGGGATTTACTTCAACACAAAGAGATTCGATGTTGACTTGGAAAGAGCTGCGGCAAAAATAAGCGACTACAAGTCAGAAATCGGCGATATCTCATTCTTTGAGGGTTCGTATGACCAATTTTCAAATATTCGCGGGGGAGTTATTTATTGCGACCCTCCCTATTTCATTCAGTCGGTGTATATGGACGAATTTGGATCACGACGAACGTTTAATTTTAAAGAGTTTTACGAGTGGGCTGAGATGATGGCTAAGAATAATTTTGTCTTTATTTCTGAGAGAGTAGATGTGCTTCCTATATCTGCAGAACTAATAGCGGCTTATCCAAATGACGAAAAGCTATTTCTAGTCGTTAAATCTTAAATACCATAAATTTTCCCTTTTCTGAAAGAGCAGTCCCTTTGTTGTTTCAGAGGGGGTCCTTGTCCCGTCCTCTACGCACATGTAGTGTAGAAGACCTCGAACTCTCGCTTGATAATTCAAAGATGTCGCAAATCGTTCAACAACACGAGGTCTCCCGATCCAGCGGTTCCTCGGTATATGTTGAACGACGAGATCGAATACTTCTTTTCTTGACTTGCTGAGAGCGGCTGACAGGACAGCATATATACATCCTTCTTGGATAGTATTGTTGGTCTGCGTATTACAGTCGTCTCCTCCCTGATCTCTATCCATTACTGTCATCCCGTCGTAATCATTTGGCACGATGTTGAGCGCCCTCCGCGTCGCGCGCGCCAGATAGGAAGCCGGCTTGTCTTCTCGTCTCACGGGGATTTCTTTGCAGCTCGCATCAGTCGTCTGCTCTTTCATGCCCGGCCGATGACATGGATGGTCTTCTTTCGTGATGCATGAAATGAGACCGTTTGTAAGAAGATTACTCTTTTGAACGTCTTCAATACTCTCTGGCGTCATGTACACCTTGAGAGGAATGTTGTCCCTTAAACTGAGGAAGAGTTTGAACAAACGAGGCAATGGCGCGCAAACTCTCAAATGAAGAGGTTGACATATTGTAATGTGCTCAGTTGTACACAATTTGGCGCCCTATGTCATTTTTCGCCGCGGCGCACTCAAATGCAGACGGCGCAATAGTGCAGAGAATAAACGCTGAGAAACGAGCCGCGGGGCCGCGCGTATAAGCAGTACGTGCAGCATTGCGCCGGAGCGTCGCACCTTGAACAGAGGAGAAGAATTCCTTTTTTGCAAAAACAAATACGGTCGTAGTACGGATTTTTTCGGTACGAATCAATAATATAGCTTCTAAAACATTTATTGCAGTAGAGATACCAGGGTTTTTTGCAAGCAAATGTTTCACCACAATCGCGGCAAAATTTCAACTTACTTTGAAACAGTCCCATTTACGTTTTGCGCGCGGCTTTTAATTAGATGTACACCGTTGTTCCCCCGCCGAAAATGAGTGTCGATGCCCGCGTATTTTCAATAAAAGCATGTGCATGCTTTTGAAGCTTTTAAAAGAGATGAATAGCTTTTCTCTTTTGAAAGCGCTGCCAAGAGATTTACTTGAGTTTGTCCTAATGTTTGCTGGAGAAGTAAGAGACCTCGAAGAGATTAGATGCGTAAATAAAGAAATGAAAAGGTTGGTGCGCCCCAAAATTATTACGAAATGGGAAGGCTTGCCAACAAAGGGGATGGTTAATTTACAGGTTCTTTGTATTTCTGAAATGGATTTGGAAGGGTCTTTTGTTGTGCCGCCGAGTTGCCGAATTATTCACTGCTTCAACAATAGGCTCACATCTCTAGTCTTGAATGAAGGTTGTATCGAGGTAATCTGTTTCAATAACAGGTTGGAGACGCTTACTGTTCCAAAAGGGTGTCGTACTTTGTACTGTTTTGGAAATAGATTAAAGTCCTTGATCGTTCCTGACGGTTGTGAAACTCTTGACTGTTCAACCAACAACTTGCAGGCCTTGAGAATTCCAAAAGGGTGTAAAGTTGCTGATTGTTCGAACAATCTCATTGAGCGGCTCACAGTTGAAGAAGACTGCGAAACGCTGGACTGTTCTGCGAACAATTTGGTCTCTCTTAATCTCAACAGAGGAATTAAAAAGGTGGACTGTTCTACCAACGAACTCGTTGAGCTAGATGTCCCAGATACGTGCTCGACTGTTATTTGCCACTCTAACAAACTGAAGAAGATAAGACTGCCCGAAGGAGTAAGGACTGTTGACTGCAGTTTCAACGATCTGGAATCCATCAGCATTCCAGATAGCTGCGAGGATATTGACATGGAAGGAAACCCCGACGATTGTATCGTTATCTAATAGTCGCGCGCGCTTTTCGATTCAATAAAACTTAAAATTAACCATCTTATTTCATTCTTAACCGCATATGAACTTTCTTGACTTTAAAGATAGGGGCTCTGAAAAATACCTTTAAGTTATCCTATTTTATTTTCTCGTTCGACTGTTTTGCCGGCGGGCTGTTTTCGGTTTAGTTCATCTCTAACTCTTTGTGGGAGGGAATAGCACTTGTTGAGATGGTCTAACAATTTGTCTGAGTGTCCCATTTTTTCGATTACATTTTGAATACATGCGAACTTAACCATGTCATCCTCGTGAAATCTAACACAAATACGGCTCATTTCTGTACCGCTTCTAATACCTTAAGTAGAGAGTTCTTAATTCTTCGGAGTAATGTTTGAAAAATTTCCAATAATAAAGAATGTCAACGACAGGAATTTGTTCAGTGAAAACAAATGATAAAACGGATATCGATTGCGGCGACACAACATCTGAGTTCACTATAGCCCCATCTCTCACGTTAATTACTAAAGACGTTGATTCTGCTGATTATTTTCTAAGTTATTATCAATCGATCATGGGAACGTTCGCGCAGCCGTCAGGTAATAATGGTGATGATGCGCCCGTTTTACCAACAATCGGAGGATTGTACGTTGAACCTATTGGAGATAATTGTGAAACCGTGCATAAGACTGGAGGATTGGACAATTTCTGGAGGAGTGCAAGATATCTCAATACTAGTGATGCTTCTTATTTGAGCACTTCTCAATCATGTCCTATAAGAGATATACAGACAACTAGCACAATTACATTTTCTTTTGGAACACACGGTTTAGGATCGGTTAATGAAAAGAATTGTTCGACTGCTTCTTTTGATGCTAAAAGTATTTCTAATAGATTAGCTTATACATCTGGAGGATTTTGCTCGCAAATACAGGCAAGTGGTATATCCTTTGGAAGTCAGCAACAGTTCTTGGCAAAGGATTGTATATCTGATTCATATGGGGGAGGCGCGTGGGCTATTACTCTTCTAAATTGTTATTCCACTGGTCAAAAATCTTCAGTACAAAGTGCTATGGCTTATAGAGCGCTGGCTTATAATGATAGTAGTACCAATAACTATGTACAGCCCATTATTAATCAATCTGATTCCTCCAAGTATATAGTCGTAGAAGATGATGATTTTAAGGTAAAGTGCCCTGATATTATTATCTATCGGCCGAGTTCTACAGGAAATAATGACGATACAACAAAAGTTGACGATAGTAAAATCGGAGGAGGAATATATGATGATCAGGGAACATTAACCCCATTTTGGTCTAGTTATAAGATCGATAATTTGCCCAAACCCTCTGAAGCTCCGCAGTTTACATCTTCGTGGACTGATTTTCAGGAGATTATCAAAGCAAATACAGATACAGGAGCAATTTTTGTACCCGCGGGGCTGTATTATATTGACAAACCGACAACAATAACGAAGCACGTGTTGGGAATCGGAATGCCCGTTATTCTGCTTAAGGCACCTATTACTTTCAAAGATGTACAAATCTATTCTCTCATATTTGACGTGTTCAATACTTTCAACTCAGATGTAATCACATTTGAAGGGTCGGTCAAGTCATTTGATTTGTCAGTTAGATGCGGCGGTTTGGCAGATACAACAAACTACCTTTTGGCCCAAGATGAAGGTAAACGACCCGACGGTTTAAACAAAGATAGCGCAATGCTTCCTCCAAACTCTGTAAAGATTAGCCCTGGATTTGCTGCTATTAGAGTCTCTGGAGATGATTGTTATATGGAAAACACTTGGATATGGCGCGCCGACCATTATTATAATGCTACGAGGTTTAAAGATAATAGCCAAAATTCCGCTGACCATGGCATAATAATCGACGGCGACAGATTTCGCGCGGCTTGTTTACAAGTTGAACATTTCGATAGGGAAAATGTAATATGGAATGGAAATGACGGAAAGCTTGTAATGTTTCAGAACGAGATGCCTTATTATGGAGATTCTTTTAATACTCCTGTACTTGTTATCAACGGAAAGGGTTTTCAGGGGTGGTCTATTGGAATATATTGTTACTTTGCAAACAGTCCCGTGATAGTTGACCATACAATTCGTATAACAAAAAATGCATCCGATGCAAAAATATACAACTTCTTCAATATATGGCTCGGGGGCAGTAATGCAGACTCGAAAATCTCAAACGGGCTTTACGACGAGAACAGTTGTTCGTACTACGGTTCAGGAGCCTCGGCGGAAGTGGCAGTACCGAAATTGGAGTCATTTGGAGTAAGAAAACAGTTATCCTCTTGTATACCCAACTGGGACGGAAGCTCAAGCCCTTCTCCTTCCTCCCCTCCAAGTAAAAAGAAATCCAAAGCTTGGATATGGATAATGCTCATCATATTTGCGGTCATTGTGCTCGGGGTTATACTTTTCTTCGCGCTGAAAAAGCATGATTAATGTAAGTCAAAATAAAATGTAAGATTTTGGTTAGTTTCTCTTACATTTTAGCCTAAATATAAAACGCGCGATTTTAACTTGGAGGTACTACGCACTTGTAATCCGCGCCGCAAATTCGCGGGCAGCCTATATTGGTATCGTACACGCCGCAACAGGCTTTCTTCATGATACTATTTATTTCAACTGGACATTCGATGTTTTTGAAGTTGACATCATCTGTATCACCAAATCCGAACTCATGGCCGTTCCATATATCAAAGTGGTTATATTTATCCTTTGAATTCTTTTCATTAATCCTAGCTCGACACCACTCTGAGTTATCAGCAACAGTTGGTATATTATCTGAACCTATATAAGATCCACAATTTTTATTACCACAAGGACAAAGGTCTGCAATAATCACATTAACTTCGTTATTTGTAATAGTACTTTTCAAATTCCAACAAGTTCCACAAGGCGCGTTTGCAGTGTTTCCGGAAGGGTTTTTTCGGCCCGAACAACACATTGTGCTCTTAGGACAACAATCTGAAATACCGCCGGCCATTGCTTCAGACGAGGCCGCGAGAGTCCAGCCGGGTTTTACATCTTGAATAGCCTCAAAAAGAGCTTGATAGCTACGTTCTCCGTCCTTTTCGAGAGAGCATCCTCCGCACGCGCCTTGTCCCGTAGATTCCCCACCTGTATATATTGTAGTAGATGCTAATCCATCTCCCATGAAAAAGCTTTCAACGCAGTCGCGAGATGTTGGAAGCTTAACATATTTTGAACAATTCTCTTCTCCAACAGATACTCCTGTGCTTCTGTTGACACATGAAACTGTTCTTGTTTGTTTTCCAGAAGTACAAGGTTTAGGATTCCAATCGGTAGCCGTCCAATGATACATAGAATTACATGGAACGCATGCTTCTCCTACTTTATTTTGGCAGCATTCGTTTCCACAAGTATTACTAGTAAAACAGTTTGCATCTTCGTTACAGTATTCTACTTGCTTACAAGTACCTTTACCATCGCACTGATAGTAAGTAATAGGTGGCGATGGTTGTTTACAATTAGATTTACATTGTGTTTCAGTGTCGTAGCAGGGTTTACCATCCTGGCAACTACCCACCTGACTACAAGTACCGTCATCATTGCACTGATATTGTCCTGCCTTCGGCGATGGTTGTGTACAATTAGATTTACATTGTGCTTCGGCGTCGTAGCAGATTTTACCTTCCTGGCAACTACTCACATAACTACAAGTACCGTCATCATTGCACTGATATTGTCCTGCCTTCGGCGATGGTTGTTTACAATTAGATTTACATTGTGTTTCAGTGTCGTAGCAGGGTTTACCATCCTGGCAACTACTCACCTGACTACAAGTACCGTCGTCGTTGCACTGATAGTAAGACTTCTTTCGAGACCCCACCACAATCAGAGCGATTCCAATTCCCGCGCTAATAACTCCAATAGATATAAATCCAACATTTCTCAATACGGCAGCAAGAATTATTCCTCCGATAATAAGTATCGAGCCAGAAATTATAAGAGGAATATTGACTTTTCTCGGCAAGGGTTTCTGAGAATTTTTTAGAGAAGGCTTTTCAACGATTTCTTCTTCACTTGTAGTTTCCGGCGTACAAATGGGAAGAATGTCGCAGTTGGGCCCAGATGTACCTCCGCTGCAAGTGCATGTTCCGTCCGTACATTTTCCCCAAGGCCCGCAATCTACACCGCGACAAGGGTCAGAACCTGCTCCAAACAAAAGAGATAATTTGTACAGACCCGTAGCAACTGCATTAAGCGGCGCGTTTCCCATAAATTTGTCTCCAACTTCATGATTACTTGGGCTGTAAACCCAGGCCATAGCGCCCGAACCTTTTAGCCATTCTGAATAGTCATAGCCGGAGTATATGGGATTTTTTTGTAGTGTTTCTATAAAATCGTAAAGTTTATCTAGCTGCAGTGCATTTTCTATTTTATACGATTCAGTTATAGTAGAACTACAGCCCCCTGGTCCATTAATCTGACAAGAGCCCGGAACAATCTTGTACGGAGGAATTGTCAGATTTCTATTACATGTCGGCGGAGTAGGTCTGTCGGTAGGACAGTAGGACGAATCTTTATTTACTCCGGTGATTAATCCCTGAATAGTTATAGGGTTTGTGTTGTCTGTAGTTTGGCCGAATAGTTCATCCAACGTATGGTAAACGCCATTATTATAATACTGAACAGATATCCAATCAACCTTTTCACGGTTTTGTCTGTATATCTCTAGATATCCAGCACCACCAGTTTGTCCATCCATATAATAGAAGTGTGCTTGGGGTACGAGACTGAAGTAACAATTTTCAGGTTTAGCTGTAGCGAGAGCCGTGCCGAAAGTAACAAGGTCTCCAGTAATTTCAATGTCCATATCAAGACCGTCGTACAAGTTGTCTTTAACGTACTTCCAGCACTCTGATGCAACTCTTTCAGCTTCTGAACTTTCCCGGGGAACATACTGATTTGTCGCGCCTCCAACAGATAACATAATTATTCCTTCGTACTTCTGTTTTAGGGCTTTTTTCTGGTTTTCCGTGAAATTCTCCCAGCTTTCAACTACTGTTCCAGAGCCGGCAGAAAAAGTCCCTGAATCACTTCCCCTCATGTAGAAAGATAATATCATGATATTGATATTAGAAACATTGAAAACATCAATTACATTACTAAACATATCATAAGTCATGGAATCCAGAACATAAGAGATAATTTTCGGTTTTGTTATGTCGATTTTTGGCATTTATATCTGGCACGAAAGAATAACTACTAGATATAAATGACAGATGAACTTTTTTTACTATCTGGAGTTTTGGCTGGTCAACAGGGTTTTGTAAGCGCAGTGAGTATAACTGGCTCTACCGGACCGACTGGAAACTCGCAATCAACTGGACCAACAGGATCAGTTGGAAACTCAGGAGCGGCGGGTTCGGTCGGGCCGACCGGCGCGTCGGGAGTTTCCACTCAGACAGGGCCAATAGGCAATGTTGGACCTGCTTTTAATCTCAGCGGAAACTTTATTCCGAGCAATACCTTAAATAACACTGCAGTCTCTCTAACAACTGGAAGTACATTTCAGGCCGGCTTTTTCAAATACGTAGGAGGAGTTTTAGCTCCAAACGGTTTGATTTACTGTCCTCCAGTTCAGGAAACAAATATCCTTGCAATTAACCCGATGAATAACACAGCTTCGACGAAGCTTGTGACTCTATCGACAGGCTCTGTTCTTTTATCCAACTCTGACTATTTTGGATCAGTTCTCGCGCCAAATGGAAAGATTTACTGTATTCCTTTTAGAAATTCAAAGGTCGGCGTGATTGACCCGGAGACAAACATCTTTAGTACAACGCTCGTAACTGACGCGACGGGCTCATCTATACCCGCGGGTGGAGACAAATGGATTGGCGGATGTCTCGCCGCGAACGGAAAGATTTACGGTATTCCGTCTAACTCGACGAATGTGTTAGTTATTGACCCCGAGACAAACACTGCAAGTACCATTTCTGTTTCTGGGACTACAGGAAGTACACTAGTTGGCACTGCAAAATGGCAAGGCGGAGCGCTCGGTCTTGATGGAAAGATTTACGCCGCGCCGAGGGATGCGCTGTCCGTGCTTGTAATTGACCCTTATACAAATACATTCGACACGACATCAATATCTCTCACAACAGGCTCAACATTTGGAATATATGCTAATCCAGTTCTCGCCCAAAATGGAAAGATATACTGCGTTCCGAGAAGCACCACATTAATCGGTGTAATTGACCCGGAGAGAAAAACGTTCGACACTACTGTATTTACTTTGTCTGCGGGCTCGACGCTTTCAGGAAGCAACAGATACGGCGGCGGCGTTCTTGCGATGGACGGAAAAATATATGGAATTCCACGAGAGGCGGCCAACGCTCTCGTTATTGACCCAGAAACGAATATCGCTTCAACTACGACCATTAGCCTTTCGTCGGGCTCCACCTTTGGAAATAATTGTATCGGCTGTGTTTTACATTCAAACGGAAAGATTTACGGCGTTCCGTATCTTGGAAGTACAATTCCAGTCATCACTCCAACGGCACCTAGGTTGTCTCCGTGGATGCTCGCAGCAGAGTTCAACAAGTTTTGATGCCGTAGTTTAAACTTAAATTTAAAATTCAATATGTGAGATATTGAATTCTGCAATCTTCTTTAACCTTTTTTCTCATCTGTAGTTTCAATACCATGTGCGCGTCGCACGGCGGGGTTCATCCCATCGATTATACCCTGTCCGTATGCCTTGTTTGCGCTTTCAACAATTGTACACGGCGCGACAGCAATAGCTTCTCCGACCGGATCAGGCATTTGAAACTGAGAATGATCGTATCCCAATTGATAGCAGTACTGTTGTAATCCCTTATATGACATTTTCCTATAAGATATTAGAAGTTAAATCGAAATCCGGCGCCAACTCCTGTGTTCTTCGGCATTCCTTTTCCGAAAGTTGAAAAGGCACCAACAGAAGCAGAAACATTGCCGTTATTAAAGACGGGCACTCCAACTCCTGCGTATCCCTGAGGCCCGCCGATTACAGAAAATTTTCCAGAGGCTGCCGAATTACCGGCGAGAGAGGCGGCGACTTGTCCATGAGAAGGAGGGGGTTGATAAGTTCCAATTGTCTTGCTGTTCTTCATTTGATTGAAGGCTGGATTAATTAAGTATGCATGGAATTGACTATTTACAAGTTAACAGAGAATGATGATGCGAAAATGGAAAGAGTATGTATTATTCAAAATGCTTCAAGTCGCGCTTTTCGAATTCGTGTCGCAACAACTAAAGGGGAACTGAGAGAACTCGAAGACAAGATGAGTTCAAAAAATCCCGATATTATTGCAGTTTGGGCAACCGATAATGCCATCGCCGTTCAAGAACGGGCGCGTCAAGTCCTTCTGGAATTTCGCGCAGAGCAAGATGAATACAAGATTGAGTATCAGATGATAAAGAATGTACTATCCATAATCATCAAAGAAGTTGCCGAAGAGTGAAATGAAAATAATCTATAATAAATGGTATTTTCATTTCTAGCGGTATTATCTCTCATTTTTTCGCCGGTCTCTTCATTTCTGTTCAGCGATTTTGCTAAAAGTCCATACATAACTAGATCCGGCAATGTGGATACCATCAAGTATGTTCCATCATCAACTGGAACCCCTGTACTATTTTCCCTGAAAGCAATACAGCCGCCAAAAAGAGAAGCTACGATGCAATATGACATTCTATTCAAAAAAGGTTTCGAATGGGTAAAGGGCGGCAAACTTCCAGGCTTTCTCGGCGGGCCAAAAGAGGTCAAGACGTACGGTTGCGTGGTTCCTCAGCCGATAAATGCTTGGTCGCTGCGTCTAATGTGGACGGGCAAAGGAGGTATTCAGCTCTACAAGTACGATCAAGACAGACGAACAAATGGCGCGCGATGTGGCACTGTAGTTTACTCACGTTCTTTTCTTCAGACAGAAAAGTGGTACCGTTTCAAACTCTACATGAAAGTTAATTCGCGCGCCAACGCTCGCGACGGTTCTGCGCGCTTCTATGTCAATAATAGTCTCCTTTTGGAAAGCAAGAATATTCCCTGGCGCGGCGTTAATGACAGCGCTCTTATTGATTGGATTTTCTTCACTACATTTTACGGCGGCCATGATAAGACCTGGTCTCCTTCAAAGACAACTTATGCTCAAATAAAGAATGTCGCAGTTTGGTAGATGTTTGTATTTTTTACTATTGAATAAATGATATGTCCGGAAGGTTATGAAATCAGCGCAATATCTGGTCGTTGTGTGCAAAAATGTAAAAAAGGCTTCTTTAGAAATCCCGAAACAGGTAGGTGTAAAAGAGATAGAATATCGACACCCGCCAAACGGTCTCCTGTAGCAAGAACGTCTGCTTCAAGGTGTCCCCCAGGGTATGAGATAAGTGCCAAATCAGGAAAATGTATTCTTGAATGTAAACCCGGGTTTGAGAGAAATCCTGAAACTGGTCGCTGTAGAAGACAAGCAGGAGGTGATGTTCCCAGGCGTTCTCCAGTTAGAAGGCCGCCTCCTGCGCGCGTGTCTGCTTCGAGGTGTCCGCCAGGATATGAAGTAAGTCCAAAGTCAGGCAATTGTGTCTTGAAGTGCAAGCCCGGGTTCGAGAGAAGCTTAGAAACGGGCCGATGCAAAAAGAACCTAATTTTGAAGGAAAGAGTTATAGAGCGTTCCTTTCCGAGGCCCATAGCAAGAAGGTCTCCAACGCCGCGCGTTTCTCCAGTCAGAATGCGGACACCGTCTCCGCGCGCTTCTCCGAGAAAATCGCCAAGTCCCGATCATCGATGCCGCCCGGGATCTGAGATTAATCCAAAGTCGGGTAATTGCGTCTTGAAGTGCAAGCCGGGTTTCGAGAGAAGTGCAGAGACAGGAAGATGTAGAAGAGCAGAAAATATAGATAGGTCGCCGATTTCAGAAAGTCCAGGAGGATGTCGCTGCAATTATGTTATGAAGACGGGAAGATTGTGCGGGAAAAGAGCAAAGAGACCGTTTTGTAGATGCCCTGCTCACATGGACAAGATGATGAAGACACCCTCTCCAAAGAAACAGAGAGTATATTATCCAAAGACAGACACATTTGCGATGGACGACCCATCTCGCCGCGTCCGATATGGAGGTCCGAAGAAGTATCACCGGCGAACTGATATAGAAAACATGATTGCTCTTGGAAAAAAGAATATGTAGGTTGGTATAAACACAACACAGAATTGGCGCGCCCATGAATCGCCTGACACATAAGATCGACAGTTCTGTGTCGTGTTTTTTTTTTGGGTTTTTGAAATTATCTGTTTTTTATTTTAAGTTGTTGTTTTATCTCTCGTCTTCTCATTTAGTCCATCGACAACAAACATTCGTCCAATTCTTTCAAGACTTCTTCTCTGATTTCTCCAAGCTCGATTATCTTGTGCCCTTTCAATTCAAGGGCTCTCTCCTCCAAGTTTTCTTCTCCAATTGTCTTCTTGATGATTCTTATTGCATTTCTAATGAGAGACAACTGAAACTTGGGCTCTTCTTTTGAAACCAAATAGAACGCACCCTTTCCAGTTTTGCCATTAGAAATTTGAATCTGATAGTCTCCGTCGAGTTGAATGACTTGTGGCTCGATTGACTCCACTTTGGTCTCGATCCTAAACATTATGTAGTTTCTAGAAATTATAATCTCTCTTTCCTCCTCATAGAATGTACCATTTTCTGTTTTGTTAGAGATACTGTCGTCTTCTTCGTAATCATATCTGGTATACTTGGAATCATCATTGTCGGGAATTTGAGTTTCTGTTTCGTTTTCTTCAAAAGACGGAAGTTCGAGCTTCTCTTCTTCAACATCTCCCTCGTCGTGAACGCTGCAGAAGTCGCTGTTTTCCAAAGCGGCTTTTCTACATCTTTTTCCCTTTGTAGTAAGCCCAATACAAATTCTCTTCTTTTGCTTCTCCCCCGCCTCTTCGGATTGGGCATCCTCCTTTCCATGAATACGACAGAAGTCGCTTCCATCAGTCGCATTCTTGGAGCAGCGGCTTCCTTTTTTGGTCATCTTAACACAAACTCTCTGTTCTGGCTTTTCTTCCTCATTGCCGCCATCTTGACCTGCCGCGGCATGAATGCGACAAAAGGTGCTTCCATCAATAGCATACTTTGAGCACCGTTTTCCCTTCACGGTCATTCCAGAACAGACTTCTCCTTGTTCCTTCTTTTCTTCTGGAACAGCGACTTCTTTTCCATCGCTATGAATACGACACACATCGCTTCCTGCAATCGCATTTTTTGAACAACGAGTTCCTTTCTTTGTCACTCCGATACACTTCACCTTTGGTTCTGCAGCGGTCTTGGTCTTTTTAGCCGCCGCTTCAGATACGTCGTTCTCCTTTTTACCAGAGTGAAGACGACAGAACTCGCTATCAGCAACGGCTTTCTTGGAACACTGAGAGCCCTTCTTGGTCAATCCTGCACATTGAGGCGCTTCAACCTTCGCATGAGCATCACAAAATACATCTCCAAGAACAGCGGCGTTCTCGCATGCAACTCCATCAACAACCTTTTCGCACTTTTTCTCATCAAACTTAGCCGACATGTAGGTCTCATAGTCGCCTGTTTCAATAGCTTCTGCCAGTCTGGCATAATCTTCACCAATTCTCTTCGCAATGATGAACATGGTTCCGGAAATTCTCATTCCGCCAAAAATTCTCTCTGTCATGAGAGCGGTGTTCTTGAGGAAAGAAACGATTTCAGACATGTTCAACTCTACTATCACTGGTGTGTGCCTCTGGGTTCAGTGTCAGCCCTCAGAATCAGTTTCGGGCGCTACGTCTTCACTTTGAAAAAATGATTTTTATATTTACAAAAGTAATAGATAGCATACAAAAATGCAGTCTCTTATTCACAGAAAAAGCGAACTCCTCGCAACGAAGGAAGCAATGAGCTTCAGCGGACCATCGGCATGGTTCATGGTGTCCAAAATCGACGAAGAGCTCAAGAGAATTGACAAAGAGATGAAAAGTGCGCTCGCTGTTCCTCAGTCAAAAAACGCGGCATCCCAAATGAGAGAAGTTGAGACGCCTCGTGTTTTCCAAGTGGTTCATGTCTCTGTTGAAGTGAGAAATAGGTGCGCAAGAGAAGCTTTAGAAGAAGTGGACTACCTGAAGCGCCAGAAGCAATATCAAGAGAGTACTATTCATCGCCTTCAAAATGACAAGCAGCCGTTTAGAGTAGCAGACTTGATTGCAAAGGCAAAAAAGAGAATTGAAGAGATTGAAAGACAAGTCATTGCAGCAGAAGAAGAGGCTCAGAAAATCAAAGATGGAGAACGAGATGAACAAATTTTGGCTGAAATGAGGGCTAATTCTGATGCCGCTCAGAAGAAGGGCTCCAAAACCGCCCAGAAAAAAGCCAAGACTGCGCCTCCAGAACATACTCAGAAACGTTTCAGGCCAAACATCGAAGAACGTCGCGCGCCTTCAAATTATGAAGTTGACCGCGAGTTTAGATATTTCATGTCCAACTTTGAAAGGTTTCCTAAAAATCTTTTGAATGACCTAAAAAAGATGCCGGCGAACCGCGGATTTGTCGGAAGAGATGGAAGTTATTACTACGGCCTTCTTCCGGAAATTGAACCAAAAGAAACAGTTATTCTTACTGAAAAGTTCAATCTTTCCGACGGCAATTTTGAAATCAAGGAATATGTATTTACTCCAACAGAGAATATTGTCTATCGAAGAACAACAACATATCATCGAGGTAGAAGAACAAATCACAGAGAAGAAGTATCAAGAGTTCAACGCGCAAGGATTAACACAGGTTTCTAATTAATAAAATATGTTTCAATTCTTTAAAGAAAACATTTTGCTTATTTTAGCCATCGCTTCGGGCGCCTTTTTACTAGTTTATGGCATAATTCGTGTTTGCAGCGGTTCAAAAGGAACTTGGTCAAAGAAAATAAAGGACACAGACAAGATGACAAAGCAAGAAGCGGCCAATACTCCCAGCACCGGTTCAGAAAGTCGCGGAGAAGCCCGAGCGCGCAATTTTCTTGAGAGTTATTTCAAGAAACCGTTCATAAAGGCACGACCTTACTTTCTAAACAATGACGTAACCGGAGGTAAGTATAACTTAGAAATAGACTGCTATAATGAAGAACTCAAACTCGGCGTCGAATACAACGGCAGGCAACACTATGAGTACGTTCCTTTCTTTCATTCATCTCGAGAGGCATTTTACAATCAAAAATACAGGGACAAACTCAAGCAAATTTACTGCGCTGAAAGAGGAATTAAACTTATAGAAATTCCGTATACAGAACTTGGTAATCTTGAGAACTGGCTTCAAGATGAACTCATCAAAAATGGATTTAATAACCAAAGCTTCTAATCGTTCCATAGGTTCGCTTTGGAGCTACTCGTTTTTGAATCTGCTCTTCATTTCTCTTTCTCATCAACTTTAACATGAGGTCTTCCCGGAAAGCAATTGAATTATCCAGCCAACTTGTTTCTGCAGAACGGCGCGCGTCTTCAAGAGAAATTGTTCCTGCATCAACATCTCCGTAAGCATTTCCAAAGGGAGTTAGAGAGGAATCAAGTTTATTTCTAGTTATATACTGAGGCATTTTGATTGCGTCGATATCTTCATAGAAGTATCGAGTTTGACCGAGACGCTCATCGAGATAACAACGATTATCCGATCCAAAACCTGTTTGTCTTGGATCGTACATGTTGTAGATATTTGGGCCGCAGTAGTTTGTAGGGACGACTGTTATTCCACTCTCTTCGGCAGGAATGCCTTTAGGCGCGCTACTGCTACTTTGAGAAGTTTTTGCTTCGTGCACCGGATGAGGGGCTCCGGTCGGAGAAGACTTCATTTCATCCATCGGATGTGAAACCGCCGTCTGCGAAGGAGAGTTGTCTTCAGATAGCACATAGTTTATGCCGAGATTTGTGTCGTAATATATTTTATTGTCCTGACCTTTGATGAGATAAGTATGCTCGGGAAACTGGGGAGTTATAGCAATTCCGTTGGTTGAATTTATAGGCTGGTTCATTTCTGTCATGGTATATATTCCAGGCTGCTGAGGAATTGCGCTCATTTCCCAGCCAGATAACCGCGGATATTTTGTTGAGCGGCTATTAATCTGGCTGTACGAAATTGTCGGATCCGCGCTCCAATATCTGAGGTCGGCGATGGGAGCAATAATTGAAGGTTTGACTTTTGTTCTATCATTAGCCACTCCTGCGAGAGCTTGGTTCAGAGTTATTCCGGAACAGTCGGAAAACTCGAGAGGAACTTCATCACAAAATCTAGGTTGCTTAGAAATACTGCACATTTATTGGTGTGTAAAGACTTTTAAAGACTGCATTGGATTTACAAATGGATACTGAAGCAGAAGTGGAATTTGCAGGAGAAGAAGAGGAATTTCTGAATTTCTCAAATGTTAGAGAAGAACTTGATACCGACGCGCGCGATTGGCGATTATTCGGCACTTGGTCTCTTTTACAACACCAAATCAAAAGCGCCGGCCTTGGTCATGTCCTGGATTTACCCCTTGTAGAGCTAGACAAATGGTTTGAAGCGCGTCCGTATGACTTAAATGCTTTCAATTCATACCAGAAATATGGAACTTGACATTATTAAGCTAGATGGAATATTTAGTAGGGTACTTTTAGCTTGTTCTCATGGAGCCGTTTTACAAACATATGTCAACATCAATTACGCAGATTTCTCTACTCCCTGGTTCAAGAGTATTATTCAGGATATGGTCCTTCGGAAGTCTCTCATCAGAGAGCGCGTTTTTGATCAGGACTTTTATGCTCTTGAAACCGGCCTATTCATCGAAGCGTATATTCGAGAGCTTCAAATGCCAATCAAAACAGTTTTTGGTCAGAAACCAAATTTACTATCCGAATCTTCGACGCGCTTTTGCAAACTATTCACGGATATTATTTCGCGCTTGTACATAACAGACTTTCCGCCGCGCCGTTTTGATTGTATCAAAGTAAGCAAAGAAGATTTTAAAGAGACGATGACTTGTTCGTGCGGAAGCTCTGACTTTAATCTGGATTCAACATACACGGTATGTATGCAATGCGGAGCAAGAAGTCAGTTAGTTCTTCCGAGTACGATAATTGAGCGCATCCCGAGTGATAAGAGAAACCACTTTATCAATTGTTTCAACAACTATCAAGGAAATCTCAAGACAGTTATTCCCGTTTCTGTCTTTGAAACAATTGAAAGTAAACTTTTAAGTTATAATCTAATTCGAATTGAAGAGACCGAGCGCATTCTAAAGTTCGCGCGCGTAACTAAAGAGCACATCAAGCTTATTCTCAAAGATACCGGCCTTCATAAAAGCTACGGAGATTCAATCAATCGAATACATCAAATACTTACCGACAAAAAGCCGCCCGAAGTCGAACATCTTAGAGAAAGAATATTTCAAGATTTTGACACATTTAATCAGCTATATATCAAGAGATATCCACATATGATAAAAAAGCCTTTTAATTACCAACATTTGTTGTTCCAATTTCTGCGCCGACACGGTCATCCGTGCGATAGGGCGGATTTTCGCTTCTTAAAAACAGCAGAGCGCAAAGCCCAGCACGAGCAAATTTACCGCGACTTGTTTGATGAATTGGGATGGAACTACACTCCGATATTCTGAATTCTACTTCTGAAAAGAAAAACATTTTGCTACAGGAAATCTCGGAACTCCTTTTGACGTAATTTCCTGAAACTTTACCGTCAGAAACATTCCTATGTATTGATGCGCCGTCGACAAAAGTTCGCGGCTTTCTTTCTCCGAGCATGCAGGCTTGACAAAAAAGGTTTTGCCCTCTTTTGTTTTACATTGCCAAATAACACAGCCGGCGCTTTTTCCTTTTCCTTCTTTAAAACCTGTAATTTCAAACTCTTCGTCTTGAAATAACTTGCACTTCTGAAGGTCCTTGGAGCGGTATCCATTTCCCTTGTAGTGTCCGCGCGCATTTCTCAACATTATTCCTTCAAATCCCCTATCAACGTAATGATGCAGCCATTCATCAACATCGGCCGACTGTTTACATTCAACTGTTTCCGTCAGAACAAGATAATTGAACGGCCCGCGCTCTCTAAAATGCGCGCGCAAAAGCTCGAACCGCGCGCTAAAATCTTGAGGAGCGATACAATCAAAGATATGAAACTTTATCTCTGACAATTCCTTTTCTTCTGAAGAATTTCCTTTGTTCATAAGACCTGCAAGTCTTTCAAATGAAATTTTATCAGAATACATTTCGCCGTCAAGAGAAAATGGGACACCGAGGCGCGCGAGTTCATCTGCAATCTCGCCATGCTGAGGAATTTCATCCCCTCCTCTTCGATAGAGAAGGCCTGTCGATAAGTCGAAGCATGCCCGCGTGCCGTCCATTTTGGGTTGTACAAAACATGGAAATTCAATATCATGTCCGCGCTTGGAGTATTCCAATGCCAACATAGCCCACGAGTGTGCGCGTTTCTTTTCCTGAATTTGTTCTAACTGAATAGTATAATTTTGCTTCTGCTTCTTCTCCCAACGTGAGCGGGCTTCGAGCTCGGCTTGTTGTGCACGAGTTGTTGCGTTCGACCGGCCTTTATTTTTTTCTTCGGCGGCGCGTGTCGCGACTTGTTGAACGCCTCCTTCGTATCCATGAGAGATTATAATTAGTTCGTCGCGCGTCTCTATGGACCAAACCTTTACCTTTCCGGCAGAAGACAAAGAATAGAGAGTTGGAAATTTCATTTGGGTTTCAATAAATGGCTATTAACTGGGCTTTTTTGAGCGTCAGCTTACTCTTACAGGTTATTGTGACTATAGTATTTATAACATCATTTTTCTTTACCTATGTTGCATCTGTTGAAAAGGATATTGTGGTAAACCAGGTGGAGGATATAGTCGCCGGTTTTAACGCCGAGGCTAAAATTATGCTTCCCCCGTCTGTTATTGAAAAACTCAGAAGTACAATTGCGAGCGCGGCCGTAAATACTTCGGCTGACGGGGAGGTAAAAACAAATAACAAAAATCTCGAGCGCAAAATTACCATTCAGCTCATTGTAATCGGCGCCATTGGTCTTGTATTAGTTGTTTTAGGAACAATTTTCTTCAAACTTAGCGTGTCCGAAATTCTTCTAAACTGCCTATTCTCACTGCTGGCAGTCGGCCTTGCAGAATTCTGCTTTGCGACATTCTTTGCCAAGAATTACAAGACACTCGACACAAATACAATTAAAGCAAAGGTTATCTCTGCTCTTCAACAATATTCCCAGCAAAAGTGATTTAAAGAAAAATAGTAAGCAGTTAAGAAATAAACATGGAGCAAATTACCTTTGAAAAGTATGAAGACCTCGAGATTACAACTCAGACATGGGTTGTCTATACCAATCTTCAGATAGACAATCAAGTTCTGTTCGGCGCGATTGAATGCAAAATGCTTCGCGTTCCCATCGCGCGTTCTCAACAGAGAATGATTGTTAATCCAGAGGAAAATCATCTCGTCGACGGCGATATTTTGTTTGTTGAATACCTCGGAGCTTTCAAAGGTCAACACTTTCGAAAACGAAAGGCAAATCAGATGCGAAACTGCGCAACACTCATCATGAAGGTCGGCGACAAGTACTACAATATTAAGGTTTCAAAAAAGGGAAATTTACAAATCACAGGCTGCCGAAGCGAATATCCCGTCAAGAAAATCGTTGAATACCTTTGGGCACTTCTTCTTTCCACTCCCAACTCTTATTTTCTTCAGAAAACATTTAGTTTGCCGACATTCATGGGTTATGCTTGTTGCAGAATGCATAATGTTCGATTTGTTTTGCCATACAAAATAGATCTGAACAAACTCAACAATACAGTCAAGACATATGTCGGTAAATGTGATCCAACAAACGGCGAAGTCGAATACAGCTCAACGTATGAGCCGAGTATAGGATATGGAGGAGTAAACGTCAAGATTAGTTCTTCAATTGAAAAAGTCGAAAACATATCTGTCATCAAGTTCTGCGTAAAAGAAGACAATTCTATTGAATTTACAGAGGGCAAGTTTAAGGAGTACTTGGCTACCTTGGATGAAAAAGAGCGCGCCAAAAAGACTTCAAAGGGATGTCAGAACAGTTTTCTGATATTTCACAGCGGGCGCGCAATCATGTCGGGAAAGTTCTCAGACACAAATCGGCGCGACTCTTATGAAAAGTTTTGCTCGATGGTTCATAAATACAAGCAGTATTTCTGCATCGTCGAGTAGTTGAAGCGCGCAAATGGACTTATTTACATATACATATAGAATAAATGATAGAAAGAATTCTTAAAGCTCTAGAGTACAGAACTTTGCCGCAATTTGTCTATAAACTGAAAGGCGAGGATTTTTTCCGTAATTATGAAGCAGATATCGTCTACATAGGATTTGAAAATCCAAAGCGTTGGGTTCAACAAATCAATCAAAATGCTGAAGTTCCTCTTGAATTGACTGATGAAGAAATTTTCACTTACTATCTCCTTAGTAATCAGCAGTTTAAAGGTTTTATTCAAAGCGGTCAGCGGCCAGAAGTCGCTTCTCTTGCCTTTGGACTGAATGAAGAAGAATCCAGAATATTTGAAGACCTGTTCTTTAAAATATATCAAGACCAGCGAGAGCTTGCCGCGCTCGTTTTCGACATCAATGCCGAGCGTGAAATGTTTCAACAGCGCGCGCAAAAACAAAAAGCGGAAATCGACATCTTTCAAGAATCTAAACCATGGGCGATTGGAAATTTTCAGCAATCTTCAAAGAACCTTGTTTTTACTCTAACAATAAACAATACTTTACTCGGATTATTTGATTTTCTTGTTCCAAATGAAACTTTTCCTTTCATATCAACTGACAGATATTACAAAAGCACGGTCGGATATTCAGGAGTAATCGAACGCCCCGAAGAGCCAAACACGATACTCTTCCTATACGTAATTCCAAATTCGTCGAGCCGCGCAGATATTATTCTCAAGAGTATAGTTTCGGATCCAACTTCTCCTCAATTCTCATTGACAGTTCCAGAAGATTTCGAAGCTATTGGTTCAATATTCTCAGATTTTGTGGGCGCGGTTTCTTTTGAATTATCAAAAAGAGTTGTGAATGGGAGCTTTGGTATTTATCCTCTTCGTTCAAAAGAAAGTCCGTGGAGATTTAATCGAATTGTTTGGTCCGATATCGTGATGAATACTCTTGTATCTCAAGACTTTTTTATCGATGAAAGTATCCGCGCGACGAAACAAGCCTCTGTTGTCCATATGAAATTTATTCAAGGGGACAAGAAAATAAACTTTGCACTGAGCGAAAACTCTTTGTATGATGTACAAGACCAAAAGACAGTCTTTTATATTAGAGCGCGCGTCAATAACATCGACGAAGGAGGTGATGGAATAGAGGACCTCAAAAATCGCCTCGGCCGCGCGCTTGGGTTCTACCAAGAAGTAGCTCCTCAAATTGCGGCCGATTATAACGAATATCTTACCGATAAAATTGTACTTCAAGTCGGTCCAGGAACAACGCGCGCGCGTCTTCGGCAAATTGACCCCGAAATGTTTTTAGAGGGCTATTCAAGAATGTGTCAGGCTTCGCCGCGCATTGTTGGAGAAGAAGATGCTCTTAGAATAGTTGATCAGGGTTTTCAAGTAATGCGATTTCCGCGCGATGACCCGAACGCCAGAATTTTTGCGTGCAATGAGCCACGTTCTGAAGTCAAGAAGGATTACATTTATCCGGGTCTACGAGAAAATAGACTTTCAAACAAGGATAAATATCCAGTACTGCCGTGCTGTTTCAAAGAAGACCAGCGCGCAAAGAAGAATTCTCTCTATCTTCAGTACTACGAGGGCGCGCGCAAACAAGTCAGTCGGTTTCATATGCGCTTTTTATTAACTTCAAAGCGAGTTAAGAATGGCCAGACGGGAAAGATACCTGAATATTTGAACGAATACTTTTCTCTTCTTTCTTCAAAAGCGAGTTCATTCTCGCGACGAGGAGTTCCTTGGAGTGCTTCGAGTATTGTTGATTGTATCTTGGAAGTTGTTTCAGAAAGCCATAGAAAGAAATCAGAGCGCGCCCGCATTACCGAGTGTGTGCGAGTTCGCTCGGTCTTGTCCAATATTCCAATTGTCTGCAGACAGGAAACGTGGAACCTCTCTCTTGCAGCAGTCGAGAAGATGCTCGCGGACTCGAAACAGTTTCTCGATGCCTCGATGTTTTTGTCTCTCCTTGAGACCTTTTTCTCTTGTAGAATTGTTATATTGACTGCGGATGGCTTCAAGCAGCCGAATCACTCCAACGGATATCTGAGATTTGAGAAACCCCTCAGTTGGCCGGTCATTGTAGTATATGAAAATCTCGGCGGAGAAGCTGAGAAAGTCGACTATCCTCAATACGAAATCATGACAGGAATTGAAGAGATTTCAGAAGCTATTTATAGAGATTATATTGGTTCATTGACTACCTTCAGAGTTGTAAAAGGAGTTGCGACACAAGTTGACTGGGAGGATGAAAAGGAGGATTTAGAAGTAGAAGAAATTCAGTCTCAGCTGATCGACCAGTATGGAAAAGTATACGGTGTAAACATAATCGCGAAAGGAATGAACAAGACATTCGTATTCAATCAGCGACTTCCACCTCTGCCAGACATTCCGCAATCATACGATATTTACTACGATGATACATCGCGCGCGGCGATAATCAACGTGCTCAAATTCGGTGCTTTTCCGGGGAGAACAGTGTACAATAGTTCATATGGATCGCGCATGCAGCAGTTCCTTCAGGCGCGCGAACAAGTTAAACTTCTTCTGGAGAATTCGAAATATATGCTCTCAAAGAGAGGAGAAGTAAAGTATCAAGTGGTGGAAAGACCAGAGCTTCTTTACAAGTTTGACTGGGCATCGTCAACATCTTTGGAAGTCCCTCACAGAAAAGTCGGCGAAGGACTTATAGCAAATGCCAGGGCCTTTCGAGACAATCATCCCGCAGATTTTAGAAAATACAAAGACTTGCAATACATTCCTCTTAGCTACAAATCTATTCTCGATTTTCAAAAACTTTCTGATATTGTGTTGGGAGAAGTTGGAGAGCCCGCTGTCGCAAATATACGCTTTGAACTAGAAGAGGATTCAGACGCGCCGTCGTTCTTTTTACGCATCAGGAACTCTGTCTTTCTATGCAAGCGCCTCAAAGAATCCCTGGACGAAAATATTCCAACATCCCTGTACATCTCTAAAACGCGCGAAATTATCGAGCCCATTGGAAGTAAAAGGAAGGTCTTTCTCTCCGAGACAGGAGCGGCATTTGAGATGTTCGCTGTTGCATAATTACTTTAGTATGGCTCTGACCAAATAGAGACCAAATACAACAATGACGGCAACAAGACCGGTGAGCTGAATTATTTTATATGTTTTAGAAAAGTTTCTTTGAATATCATTCAGCTTTCTGTGATTATCTGTTATAGCATCGATATATTGCGACATTTGAGAGATATATTCCTGAAATGACGCACTTTCCTGAGATATAATGTCTGTATATGCTTTCTTATACTGGTCCATGCTAGAGTCAACTGCGTCGAGCGAGTTTTGTAAATCTTGCTTCTTTTTGGAAAATGTAACTCCACTATAAATGGTCGACGTTGCTAATGAAGAAACCCAAAGCGTCATCATAAATATGCCAAATGCAGCAGAAAGAGTAGCCATTTATTTACGCTTCGGAATTAATTTCAAAACGATAAATAGAACGAGACCTACAATTAATATAATTCCTCCCCCGATTAATAAAGTCTTTAAAAGATTAGAAATGCCTCCGCCAAACCCTTTAAGCAAATTAATTAGATCCTGCATTGCCTGATTAAACATACTCGCGGGAGTAACTTTCTGAAATGAGTAATAAATCGAACCTGGCTGTCCCGCGGTTCCTTCGCAGAGAATATGCGCGCCTCCTGCACAACACGGAGCATAATCCTTTGTATCCTCGCTACATGAAGTAATCGCAGTGCTAGTACCACTGAAGCACGAACATTTATCCATGCTTTTCTTATCAGGACAAGCAAGGGGGCCTTCTTGGTTCTGGTCGCCACTACTACTGACTGTAAACCTATAGCAGCCTGTAAGATCATCCGCGGCTTGTTTAATCAAATAATACAATCCCACTGCTCCTCCTACTATACCTCCTACACATATGATAGAAACAACAATTCTGCTAATAGCATTCCATTTTGCGTCGGAAGAGCCGGGAGACTTCTCTTTAAGCTGACGTTTCATATCTTCCATTTCTTTCTTGATTGCTTCTGTTTCCTCATTGACCTTATTCTTGTCAGGACTGTCTTTATTTAACTCCTCTTCAAGATTTTTCCCGCTCTGTTTAGCCTCTTCTGAAACTTTTATACCTTCTGATTCAAGTTTCGCATTAGTTTTTTCTCCCAAGGTTCTAAAAAGAGCCGCAAACTTCTTTGCAATTACCGGTTGTTCTTTGTAGAAGTTCTTCGCGTTATCAATAATTTCCTGGTCGCTTTTTACGTCCTGATCTAGAGATTCAAAAAATTTTTCGGCTTCTTCGCTACTAATTCTGCTTTCCTCGGGCGCGGACGATGTCAGCGCTTCTATCAATTTGGCCGCAGTTTGTCGATTTTTTAATTTAAAGGCATCTACAGCTTGTGAATATCCAGCCTCTACAGAATCATCGAATTCAGCCTGGGCCTGTTTAACTTCTTCTTCGAAAGCATTGGGGTCAATATCTTCAAATCCTTTATCTAAATCCTCTGGAGGAAAGTCTTCTGGTACTTCTTCTGCCATTTTATTTAGATATAAAACTGAAAGTTATCATAATAGCAACGATAATAGAGACAATTATCAGTGTTAGTCCCTGAATTTGAATTTTTTCGTTAATAAACTCATCGTTTATTTGCTGAAGACTAACCTGTTTATCCATGTATTTCTGGAGAGTTTGAAATTCCTGAGTAGCTTCTTGTTGGAAAAGCTGAAAGGCGCGAATATTTGACTGATCAATGAAGGTCCTTAAATCTTGCTGCTTTTTAGTCAATTGGTCTTTTAGATCTTGCAAAGGGTCTGGAGCAACCGAGCCGAACCCCAACCCGCTTAAAAATCCTTGTCCATATCCTGCTGCGTTTCCCATTTATATTAAGTTTGATTATTTTTGATGGGAACAATATGCCAGCTAATTTGGTTAACATTAGTGGCATTAGGTTTGTTACTAAAATACGGGTCTTTATTATCACCTCCGCTATCTAATTGCAAACCTTGCGTGGGTTCATTGTTGCAAGCCGGGTTTTGTTTGGTAGTTATAGCATCACCATAAAAATTTGTTCTTGTATCGACATATTTGAACCAATCGTTCGTGGTATTGCAGTCAGCCCATTTCCATTTTCCTCCCAATGATATATTTTCGCCTCCATCCAGGCACTTTCCATCTCTGTTTTTAATGTAGAACCATGTCGCCGGCCAGTAATGATTTACATCACATGAACCAGTTGAATCTTCAGTATCGACGCGATAAAATATCTGGTTCGGGTCATCAAGATTATCTTCAACAAGTTGGCTTTCGCCATTATCTCCGACTCGGAGATATAAGGAATTACCATTATTTATATGTTGTATACGAACAGGAATCCAGCCTTCTGGAAGTTTGCAGTTATCGCCACAAACTTCAAACTTGCTCGAATCATCTGTCTCATTACATTTTCCGAATCCATCACATTCATAGAATACACATTTTCCATTGCTGTTGCAGGTTCCTTTATCACAGAACTTTCCCGTATCATTTCCGTTATCGTCCCTACAAAATCTATAATCAGGAATGCCAGACGGTCGAAGGACGTCTGGAGAACATTTCTTATCGCAAGCAAAAAGCGCCGAGCAGTCTCCATTAGAAAAATTTACGCTAGTGACTCCATCTGTCTGAAAGAACTTTACGCAGTCTCCTGTTGAACACTTGTTAACTGATTTCTCGCTCACGTCGGCGCTTCTACAGAAAAAATTATCTCCTTGAGTGTAGTCGCATTTAAGAGGGTTAGAATCCTGCTCTGTTGCCGGCCCTTTTCGTTGCGCACCTCCGCCTGCAACCTTTTTATCGCTATTACAATAAAGAAGCATTCCATCTTCATTTTGACAAACTCCTTGGATTGATGGATAATAGTTTGTGGGTGAATCAAATTCGCAGCTCTTATTTTTACAGTAAAACTGCTGTCCATTTTCGTCCTGATAGGAGACGCATGTGTAATCCGTTGTATTTTCACAAGCAACAGTACCGCAACCGCAAGATTCACCCACCTTTGTCCATCCGAGAGGGCAGCAAATCTGCTTCGATTCGATCCATCTGTCATCTGAACAACAGGAACCATCATCTCTGACAAAACCTTTTTGACAACAGCCAGAATTCGAACACTCATCACCAACCGCACAACACACTCCTCCGCACGGATTTGAACATTTCTTACAAGTTCCGCTGCTGCATTCCTCATCTTCTTTGCAAATCGTTCCGTCTTTACAAATCCGGCCCAGCGAAATAAGATCTGGATATGAACATGTTTCATCCAGTTTGTTGTCCTTTGTTATACAGCCACACCTGTACTGATTTTCAGAATAACATGCACCTAGGCACGACAAGTCGCCTTCTTTGCATTTTGATACACATCCTCTATTGATATCATCTTCCTGTCCAATCGGGCAAGTAGAGCAACTGTCTGATTGCGGGTAATATGTTTCACCGGGGTTGCACATGATTACACATTTCTTCTGAATTGTATCGAAACGTTGGCCGGATGGACATTTTGACCTGAGCATCAGCACCAAAAATATAATTAGACCAATTATTATAAATGCTGCAATAATAACGGCTATTAGATTCTTCATTTATAATAATATGCTTTATTTTCAATTCCCTCTTAATCTCGCGCGGAATGTTCCTTATCTATCCAATACCCGCGCCTCGAGTTCTTCAAGTTCCTTTAGCCACATCGATTCGATAGTTGTTTCTTCAAGAATTCTTTCTTCTTTCAAAAGGGTTCCGAGATTTTTCTTGAGGGTTTCTGCATTTTCTTCGCAAAGAGAATCAATCGGCATCTTGAAAAGATAGTTGAATGAATCATCAACATAATCGAACTTTTCTTCTTTCAGGCGCGCCGCAAGAATATTCTTTTTCACAAACACATTAATCGATCCCTTTATAATGGATTCGATGTATCTTGCTTTGTTCCGCGCGACAAGAATTCGGCGCGCTAACTCTGCTAGCAAATAATCCTTTCTTTTCTGATAGTAGTTCAATCTTATTGGAATGTAATAGTCGATAATCTCAGAGGGCTCGTTAAACTTGCGCAGTTTATCATCCAAGTCAAAGAGATACATGTTTGACTCGTAATGATTTTTCTTCAGTTTGAATGTTTTGATAATTTGTTCAGAGCTCAATTCCTTGTCCAAACGAATATCAAATAGAATATCTACATCTGTCGATAAATCTATATATGCAACTACTACTCCTGCCTCAACGAGCGCCTCCAAGTGTTCCTTGAAAGACAAAGTCCACATTCCGATCGGAAGCTCCTTGATTATTAATCTCGTTCCTTCCTGAGAGAATACTCCGATACTGCTATAATGCCGCGCATCCGAGCCTTTTTGTACTATTCCCTTGAAACCCTTGAAAAACGGTTTAAGTTCCAGCTTCATTTCATCTTCGAGAAAGCTGCGAATATGACTAATGATGGCGCGCACCTTGTAGGGCAAAACAGTGCAGCTAAATCCGGTTCCAATTCCGAGCGCGCCGTTTACAAGTATCATTGGAATTATCGGTACATAAAATCTCGGCTCAATGCGCGCGCCGTCTTCTTCAAGATACTCAAGAATTGGCTCGTCTTCGCGGCGGTAAATTAAGCACGTGATTTCATTCAGATTGGTGAATATATATCTCGCCGCGGCAGCATCTTGACCTCCTTGACGCCGAGAACCAAACTGACCAAGAGGCATTAGTAGATTAATATTATTTGATCCAACAAAGTCTTGGGCCATTCCGACTATGGTTGACTCTAAATTGCCTTCGCCGTGATGATAATGGGTCAATTCAGCAACACGGCCGCAAAACTGCGCGACCTTTAATTCCTTTGAACTGTTTGAACCAAAGTTTTGAAACGCGGCGAACAGAATTTTTCTCTGACTGACTTTCAAACCGTCGACGGATGGAATACTCCTGTCGCAGTCGTATTTTGAAAAATGTACTAGCTCGTTGTCAATAAAGTCGTCGTACGAAACTCTATTGTCGACAATTTTCATTGCGCGCGATTTGTTGTACTCCGAAAGCCATTTCTTTCGCGCGTCAGCAGAGCTCTTTGAGAAGGCTTTTTGAAAAGCATCAGTAGTCTTGTCCTGCGCGGCGTGTCGAAAACAAATGATGCGCGGCGAAGCAAAATACTGTCTAAACTCAGCCGTAGTGCTCGTTCCCAAACCCTTGTAGTATTTGACCGTCCAAGAATGAGAAGACGGCGTTCTATCTTTCCAATCGAGATACTCTTGCTCGTAAAAGAATGAAATCTCTTGTGCTCCCCGGCGCGCCTTCAAAATTGGAGTTTGAATAAAGCCCAGAAACTCGGGCTGGTTCAAAAGAGACGGCCAAAGAGTGTGAAATACGTTCAATCCCAAAGCTTTGATATGATGACCGTCGAGGTCCTGGTCGGTCATGAATACAATCTTTCCATATCGCAGCTTGCGTGCATCAGAGTATTCTTTTCCAGACTCTAGGCCCAAAATCTTTTTCAAATCAACAATAATCTTGTTGCTGGCAATTTTTTCGGCGCCCTTATCCTGAGGATTGACGATTTTGCCGCGAACAGGATACACTCCATAACGATTTCTATCTTCCGTTTTCAAGCCTGACAGCACTCCAGTAGCAGCGGATTCTCCTTCACAAACAATAAGAACGCAGTTCATGGATTTAGATGTACCCGCCCAATTCGCATCAGTCAACTCTGGAATTCCATTGACTGTTCTTGATTTTGAGCCATTACTTTCGGCGAGCAGTCTCGTCTCTTGTCTCTCTTTTTGAATTTTTTGTTTCGTAGTCAAGATTGCACACGCCGCGTCGCCTACCAATTTGAACACCTTTTCCGAAAACTCGGCCGGAATTTCAAGAGGCTCGCAGAACTGTTTGTTAATCAAGCTTTCTTTCATTTGGCCGGCAAATGAGGGATTGATAGCGTCGCATGATACAAATAGAAACATTTGGTCTCTGAAAACTTTGGAAGGAATGTCCAATTTCTTCTTTTCCTTTGCCAAGTCTCGCACTTTTGCGAGAACTCTTAGCGCGGCGTGTTCGACATGACAGCCTCCGTTCAGAGTACTAATACCATTCACAAAAGAAACTTGAATGGCGCCGTCATTACTTGCTGCCGCCGCAATTTTCCAGTGCTTGCTTTCAAAAATAGCAAATTTGGAAGTTCCGACGCAAGCTGTTATATAGTTCTTGAACGTTCTCTTGACAAGATTGCGACCATTGAAGCTAAATTTGACATCTGGCGCGAAGATGGCCAAATCATACAATCTCTTTTTGACCAGAGATGACATGTAGTCTGGGAACTTGTCGAGTCCAAAGCGCGCAAAATCGGGCGTAAATCGAATGCCGACAAAGCTCGAGCGCGCTGCTTTCTTTTTGATGACAGGTTCATGAATTCTTTCAAGATTATTTGAAAACTTTTGAGTATACAAAAGTCCGCGCGGCGAATCGCACACCTCAAGTTCAAATTCTGTTGAGAATACAGAAGCGAGTTTGATACCTAGACCATGTTTACCGCCGACAATTTTGTCTTCGGATCCGTAGTTTGTCGAAGTTCTCAAATGACCGAAAATCATCTCGGGAACGTATACCTTCATCTCTTCGTGTACAACGACATCAATTGCTTCTCCGTCATTCATTATAGATAGACTTGTATCATCAATGATAACTTTGATATAAGATACTTTTTCAAGAGCGGAGTTACTACATCTTACATAATGGTCGTACGAGTTGGAGAGGGCTTCATCCACCATCTTGTAAAGCGCGGCGTGAAATTCTGTTTCCTCGCGCCGAATTCTCTCTTCCTTCTCGTCATACACCCAAATAGTCTGCGTCAAGGGCTCGGTCGAACCCAGATACATTCCCGGATTTGCCAGAACATGCTGGATGTCAGATTGATAACGATACTTGTTCAAAATGCTCATTGGTTTCTTGTCATCAACGAACCATTTAACACAATCTACTCAATTTACTTTTCGGCCGAAAAGTAAATCCAATTAATGAGATGTGAATATTACAAATGTCATTTATCGCGGGTTTTATTGCCGGAATTATTTGTCCGTTAATTTACAGTAGCGTGAAGGGAATTAAAGACCTCCATGAAGCCGTTTCGGCGACCACAGAAGGAAACTCTTTTTTGAATACTGCTTGGATAGTGTACGATACCTTTCTCATCTATGTCGACCAATCTCTAAAGAGAAATCTGGAAAGACAGAAAAATGGAACATATATACTAAAGTATGTGTTGGGGAACAAATTATACTCGATTCCAGTGAAGCCTGTCAACGGCCCTGGAGCGAGTTCATTGACTCCCGAAGAGCGCGGCCTTTTAAGTATCAGCCATTTAAAGATTCACTCTTTGCATAGTAAATGAAAACTTTTGCTGTCGCATTGATGGTTAAAAACGAACAAACGTATTTAATCAAATCTTTAAATAGCGTCAAAGAACATGTCGACACAATTGTTATATTCGATACGGGTTCGACAGATAGAACTATTGATGAACTTGAAGAGTGGTGCGAAGAGAATGATAAGAAACTATGTTTAAAGCGCGGCAAATTTGTCGACTTTGCAACTTCGAGAAACGAACTGTTGGAATTTGCTCAAGAGACTGCCCCTGAACCATACTTGCTGCTACTTGATGCGAACGACGAAGCTCGCGGAGACTGGAAAGAACTTGAAGCCGCAGCGGCTTCACATGTCCATGGTGCAACTATAGAACAGGAGTGGTATTCAGATGAAAATATTGTATCCTTTCTCAATATTCGTTTCATAATTAATGGCCCAAAACTTCCAAAGATTTGGAGTTATGTCGGGGTTGTCCACGAATATCTTAGCTGTTCAGTTTGCGAACCCGTAATCACAGAAATCAAGGGGTTCAAGATTTACCAAGACAGAGAAAACGACGGCGGAAAAAGTTCGGCGCGTCTCAAGAGCGATTACAAGCTATTACTTGAACAAGTCGCCGTGGTGCCGGATGATGCGCGCTCTTGGTTTTACTTAGCAAGAACATGCGATTCTCTTGGAAAGTATCATGAGTCTCTTGTGTATTATGCTAGACGGCTAGAAATAAGAGACGGATACGTAGAAGAAGAATTTTGGTCGAGAATGGGAATGGCGCGCTGCTATTCTACTCTCGGGCATAAACATCTCGCGGTTCATCAATACAGCCTTGCGTTTGAGATTGAACAGCGCGCCGAGCCTCTAGTAGAACTCGCTGAATGGCACATAAGAGAGAAAATGCTTCAAATTGCATATTTACTGGTTAGAAGAGCTTGCGACCTGTGTCTTCCTTCGAATGCGTCCCTTTTTGTAGATAAGAAAACATACGAATATAAAAGGTGGCATCTTATGGGAATAGTCGCTTTCTACTGTGGAACGAATGAAGAAGGCCGTGATGCATGCGAGCGCGCGCTTGCTGTATTTGAAAACAATATTGACAGAGAAAATCTAAAGCACTATATCACCCCTTTGGGAAAATGAAACTGAATTTTCATATTAATTGCAAAAGTTAACATGAAAATGAAGCTTGAACTTTTTAATTTCAGATGCTACCGCGGCTCGAGAACTATTGAAATTGCTGATGTCGGTCTTTCTCTTATTGTCGGAGAATCGGGGAAAGGAAAGTCTTCAATTCTTAACGCGATATCTTTCGTTTTGTATGGGGGAACAGGGACACGGAATATTTCGGATGGAGAAACTACGTGCCGTGTTTCTCTTCATCTCAATGAAATGATAATTGAAAGAAGTTGTAAGCCGACACACCTGACTTTCAGTCGCGGCGATGAGACATACGAAGACGATGCCGCGCAGCAGTTCATAAACGACTTTTTCGGGCGGCATTTCGAATGCATAAGTTATATTCATCAGACAGTGAACAAGAGCTTTTTGTCTCTCGGACCGTCAGAAAAGCTTGAGCTTCTCGAGACTGTCCTATTCGACCGAAGAGATGCAACCATGACACCTAGCGAGATTAAGAAGAAGTGTTCTTCTGAATTAAAAGTATTGACGAGCGAATGGGACAAGCTGACCGGAAGTCTAGAACTTTTACAGACACAACTCGCCGAGCTTCCAGAGAGCGATGTTCATGTAGATGAAACCGTTGATACAAAACATCTCGCGCGGAGATTTATGTTTCTGTCAAACAGACAAAGATTATACAATCTCTATTCTCAGAAGATGTCAAACGTTTCGACGGAAATACTTTCTCTTGAAACAGAAATGAAACAGCTGGTCGACATTTCAGAAAATAATAATCTCACAGAAGAGGAATGTAAATCTCTAGAGAAGCATATATTTGCTCTTGAACAGCTCGCCGGCTTTGAATGGAAAAACTTTCTCGAGTATACTCCTGAAGAGTGTTCGGAGACATTGATTGAATATGAGCATGATATTCAAATCGCCCGCGAACGCCAGAAACTCAAAAAGGAACTAAGAGGATTACAGTACGATGCAATTGCTCATGAGGATTTGAAAAGAGAGTACAAAGAACTAGAAGAACGCCCCGAAGCTTTTTTCAGATGCCCTTCCTGCGAAGAAAGCCTCTTTCTTGTGAACAGAGAATTAGTTCTTAGTTCGGGCGAAATCGTCGATACTGAAACAAAGAGACAATTGATTAAGCAAATGAAAGCAAAGCTCGACAAACTAGATGCAGTCGCCGCGCTTCATGAAGAGATGTCCATTCGTCTCCACAGTTTCACAACCATTGATGAACCAATCGAGGAACTTGAAGAGCAATCTAAAAAATGGAAGGAATACAAAAACAGATCCGAACTAATATCGCGGCTGAGGCCGTACATATTAAGTGAAGAACTTTCTCTCTCTTTGGCGCGCGAAAAACTAAAGGGAGCTATTGAGACAAGAAAACATCTAGCGCGCCGCGAACAACTACAGCAACGCTTATCCACTTTGTATTCATACTCTAGAGATTTGAATTCAATTGAAATATTTGATTCTCCAAAGTCAGAACTTGAGTCAACTCGCCGGCAATTATCGAACTGTGAACTCCGAGACAAACTAATCGAAGAGAGAGCACGTACGAATAAAAAGCGCGCCGAGGCATTAGAGTTTCAACAAAGAAGAAACAAGATTGAAAAGCGGCGTAAGGCAATACTCGACCTTAAAGCTCTTGTAGTCCGCTCAGAAGCAGATTTCATTCGGGATACATTAGCCAGCATCGAAATCGCAGTAAACCGATTTGCAGCAGAGTTGTTCGTAAATGAACCTCTAACTGTCCAGATAACTCTGGCAACAGAAGGCCGCGCGCAATTGGTCATTGACATATACTACAAAAACATGAAGTGCGGTTTTTCAACACTGAGCGGTGGAGAAGCGGCCCGTTTGAACATTTGTTTTACTCTTGCACTTTCTCAAAGATTTGGCGGCGCTCTTCTATTGCTCGATGAATGCACATCTCAGCTCGATGTCGAATCGTCCGAGTTAGTCTTTAGTCTTTTGAAACATCATTCGACATGCAAGACCATTCTTGTCGCTCATGGAGTGATTGAGGGAATTTTCGACGAAGTGTTAACTCTTTAAAATAAATATCATTTGAATAAATGTTGAGTAATCTTATCGCACAAAAGCGTCTTGATAGTATTTCAGAGTTTCAAACTTTAAAGCCTCTTCGGCCGTCCTATTGCCAGATATCAAAAATCGAGAGCGTCGTCGATGAACATCCTTATAAAAACTTTTTTCGCGGCCGAATTGACGACTATCCAACTGTCTTTGACCGCCGGGCAGGATGGTCGCCGCAGTTTATAACACAGCCGAAATGCCCGTCCGGCAAGTATTACCCTAAACATTGCTTCGAGTTTCCCTGTAATACGGTGTTTACTCTAAGAGACAATTGCGACGGAACTTGTGTGAAAAACAACTGCATTGAAACATATAGATAATTGCGCAACAACTCTCTTAATTGTTAGTCTTACACAAAAATGACCAATGATATCCGAATCAACGGCTGTGTCTATGTTGTGAAAGAAAATCAGCGCTACATCAATCTAAAAGAATTTGGAACTTGTTTGAGATACTATGTCGACATTCCCTCAAACGTAATATCACAAGAGAGTTTGCAATGCCTCGACAATCTTGTGATAAACGAAATGACGAGTGGCGGAGTAAGCTGTGTCATTATCTATCCGTTGAATCTATTGAACATTTACAATCAGTTCGTCAATATTGAGATTTTTCCAAATCAAAATATTTCATTCAAAATCCGCGCGCGGATTTCATGTATATCGATTCAAGAGAATGAAGATTCTTGTTTTCCATACGAATGTAGCGGCGCCCATTAGAATATTCCTTCAGAGATTGAGACATGTATATATTCAGTGATGTCTTCATATCCTGCTTCCTGTGCGCTGTATAAGGTATCGAAAACGTAATCATCTGCAATTTCAAATCGGTCAGCCGCGCGAAAGATGAGCCTCACGATTATTATATGACCATTTCGCGCGGCTTCTTCAAGTGCTGTCATTTCTCCGTATTCCCCGCCTAGTATAACTCTCATCTCGCGTTCATTTGAAACTCTACTCAAATAATACTCTACAGTAAGAAACTGTCCACGCGCGCACGCTTCTCTAAATACACTTCCCTTGTCAAAAAATATATCTGCTCCCGACTTTTCGAGAAAATCCGAAATCCTTGTGTTTTCTCTAGCAAGGGCGCACAAGGCCGCTTTTGAAATCGCCGTGCAAGGAGGATTTTTTTCAAGAAGAAGAAGAGTAGCTTTGTATCTCTCTGCGCGCGCGGCGTATATCAAAGCTGAACCTATATCTTCCTTTGTAGTCTCGCAATTCTCAATCGCGTACTTTAAGATTTGAATACTTCCATTTGTCGCTGCATCCTTTAGAATAGTTTTTACTTCGAAATTCCAATTTTCTCGCAGACCAACAAGAGCTTCGAGATTGTCTTCGCGTACTGCAGCGCGCATATATTCTAGGCTTCTATTTGGAGTTATAGCGTACATCAAAATACTGTGAATCAAGTCGGCCGGCACGCTATCTTTGATTTCTTTCTGAATAGAGTTCACCTTTCGCAGAAAGTCAACATGACCGTCGCGATTTCCGATAAAACGAAGCATTTTAAAAGAGATATAGTATTCTTAATTTGTTGGATTATATAACTACAAATCTTATTTGAGATTTATAGTTCAGTTTCAGATGCACTGAGAGTAATATTCAGATTGCTTCACACATGAAAGCGGACAGCAAGTTGTCGGCCCTTTCCAACCCTGACCGCCGCACTGTCCAAAAGCTTTTGCGCAATTTGTTGGCTTACTCGGCGCGGGAGTTGGCGCAGGGGTTGGAGCGGGGGTCGGCACGGGAGTTGGGGTCGGGGAAGTACCAATAGAAGTTATTTTAAAGTCGGAGTAAACGACATACGCCGAGCCATTTTTTGCCCTCACAGAAGCTGGACTATTATCATGCGAACTACATGGACCGCGGTAATCTGTAGGATTTGTAGAACCAATAGGATAGATTGAATCGAGCCATCTCATCTGGACACTTGAATCATCCCACAATGATAAGACAAGAATATGTTTGCGCGCGAAGGATTCACTCATTGTCTTGAAACCTCCAAGTTCATCAAACCGATTAGTTTCGCTGGCCTTTTTGTGATTTTCGTCAATAGTTTTGGCGTCAAGTTCAACACCAAAGATTGTCTTTCCATTCTGTTCATAGTATCTAACAAATTTGTTTATTTGACCCCCACTATCAACGGGAAATTGTGTAATGACACGTATAGGCTTGTTTGTGTCGATAGTAAATCCAGATCCAGGGCCATAGAATGTTTTGTATCCATGTCTGTTTGGATTATAATCTGCTCCACTCTTATCGCAGACGCACTTTTCTCTTTCCGAACCAACTCCGCATTCGGCATTAGTTTTGCATTTATACACTCCTTTTGTTGAGCAAGGATGAAGAGCTACGCTCATTGAGCGCGAGTTTGCCTCCCAAATATCATACTCGTTCGAACAAACTCCATACTTGCCAAAGTTGGCAGTTCCTTCAACATACTTGATATCTTTAGGGCACTGCGCGTCTCCATAGTTGATTCCAAATGAAGCATCTAAACCATCTCCGTGAGGATTTGACACAGGCATTTCTACAAAGTAAATGGCGCCGTTCGTCCCGCACGGCAATCTAGACACATCAACGGTAAATGCAATTTCTTTGCCGCGCATATCGAAACCTTCATAAGTCTTGCTTCCTTCAGAGAGTATATAAAGTCTCGAGCCGACGTTATCTCCGTATTGACCTTTCGTAACATAATTTAGCCTCACAGAATTTCCTGATACAGATACGCCATAAGGTGATACCCAGTCCGCGGCGTCAACTCCATCAATTGCACAATTCTTTGAACAGGTGTCTTCATCTGGACAAAGGCTCGAGGACCAACTCGAGCCTGAAAAACAGTTTGTGTATCCATTCTTGTCATGAATCCATCTCCAATTTGAATCAAGTGTAAGAGATGTCTGTTTTACGACCCCGTCGACTTCAATCGGAAAGGGTAAAACAACGTTCTTTTTAACCGTACCTGCAGTAAAGGCATAAGCAGAGGTGAGCAGAAATAATACAAATAGCATTTGTAATCCAAAAATCTCTGTTAAGTATTACAAATTGTGCGATGACTATTAGTACATCAAAGGTACGCGCCCGAAACTGAATCTGACGCGCGCCCTTCTCCACAAATGGCATACACCCAACAGTATGAGCTTCACCGCGGCATTTTCTAAAGGAAAAAACTTCCCTCATATTATGACTTGTCTCGTCTCTCATATGTCTTCATCTCCGCTTTTTGATAGCAATCTTATCAAGAGCATTTTTGAATATACTCTTGATAAGTATAGCTTACTGGACGCGGGAAGTGAAGGAAACCTCGATGCAATTCTCTATTTTGAGGTAAAAGACCTGAGTTTTCCATTCTTAGATGAAGCATTTATCGTGGCCGCTAAAAACGGTCATGCCGAGGTCATTCAGTACATTGATGAGAATTATGAAGTGTACACCAAAGAAGTAGCTTTTGAAGTTGCTGCGAAAAAGGGCCAATTCTCTGTCGTTGAATATTTGGCCGGACAAGTCGATGAAGATTATGCACTTGATGTTGCAATCAAATACCCAGAAATCATCGGCATTGTTCTTGATACTGGCGTGAAGATTTCGAGAACAGCGTTCGAAAGCGCTGTTGTCAAAAAGGAATTTGGGACGATTGAAATTTTTGTGAAGAAGGGCTGGAAACTCAAACAAGGAGATTTGTTGTGGGTAGCGGGCCGAGGATGGACTGACATGTTTAATCTATTTGTAGAGTTGGGAACTGAGCCAACCGAGGAAACACTGAGAAGCATTTGCCTATACGACCGGAGAAGTATCGTATTTGACTACCTGACGAAGAGAGGAAAGCCACTGGACATTCTGGACGAATTTGAAGATTAATACACACACACACGCACACACACACTACAGCAATAAAACATAAAATAAAAACCTTTTTATATCAAAAATTTACTTGTGTCATGAAAAATTGATTACCCTATTATTTGCATTGAAAAGAATTACAAAGAAAAATGGAAGAGTGGAAAGAAGTTTTGGGAACGCCTGAAATGTTGAGATTGCTCAGCGAGATTGAAAATTCCGTGTCGGGTCAAAAAGTCTGTCCATCGCGCGAAAAATGGTTCAGATGGGCCGAACTTACTCCGCTAAGTAAAGTAAGAGTAGTCATAATCGGCCAAGATCCGTACCATACAGCGGGCATCGCGGACGGGCTCGCGTTTTCGTCGGGTCGACGAGATTACCTTCCGCCGTCGTTGAGAAACATCTTTGGCTGCCTAGAAAAAAATGGTCTCTGTCAGGGCTCCAAAAAGGAGACTTGTCTAGATTCGTGGGCGCGCCAGGGTGTTCTACTCCTTAATACGGCATTTTCGGTCGAAGAGGGAAAACCGAAATCGCATAGTCCTTTATGGAGAATTTTCTTTAATCAGATTTTAAAGAGAATTATAGAACTCCATTCTGGTCCTTGTTTGCCTATATTCGCTTGGGGAAACGACGCGCGAAGCTCTGTACAGCGCGCCTTATCAAACGCTAAACATCTTGAACAAAAAATCAGGCTCATGTTTCACTGTCATCCGAGCCCTTATAATGGAACGCGCTTTTTGAGTTGTTCGCATTTTAATGACCTCAATCAGTACTTTGTTTCAAACGGCGAGCAGCCAATATTATGGGGCTCCATCGGCGGCTCGCATTCTCAACTGAATATAGAAAAAACGATAAAGGTCTTTACGGACGGCTCATCTCTGAATGGAGACATCGGTTCGGCGTCGCTTTTTGTGTCAGGGCCCCTTGCATCAAGAGCAATTCTATCGCGCGCCAAGGGAACTAATATTCGCGCGGAAGGAATTGCTATTTTGAACGCGCTGGAAAAGGTTTTGGAAGATGATGAAAAGACGGACATTCAAATTTATACCGACAGTGAGTTTTGGATAAAGATGATAGATGTCTATATGCCAAACTGGTCCAAGGAAAAATTCGGCCGGCAAGCAAACTCTGATTTGACGCGCGCCCTCCATGATACTGCGCGTCAAATCAGGGAAAATCGCTCTTTAGAGCTCATTCATGTACCGTCGCACGGAAAGAAAAACGTGGCTCAGCTCCGGCCTTTTGAATATAAGAATAACTCCATTGTCGATGAGCTTGCAAATCGGGCGCGCCTTACGTTAAAAGAAGGAAGCAAGATATTGATTGAAATGTAAATCAAAAATGAAATAGACTTACTTAGGAAAATATAAAATCAAAAAAGGTTAATATGACGTTAGGAGCGCTCATGAATGCACTATCGCGCGTCCTTCAAGCCAAAATGCCCGCCCCGAAGAAAAGCAACGAGGAAAGTATTACCATCAATGAAGAATGTTATACTGTTAGGAAAGGAATTTGCGACAGAGTCAAGCGCGTCATATTTGAAATTCCGAATAGAGGCGTGCGCTACTACTACAATGTCAAGGAGAATGCTCTAATTATCTATGTGAAGAGAGAAAATGGTGCAGTACGATTACGAGTACCCGCGAAGAAGATTAAATAAAGTTCTATTTATAAAATGGCATGTATTCCTTGTTTATTTTTACCGGCGCTCGCCGCCGGTTCTGCAACTGCGGGCGGTGTTGAAGGCGCTCGAAGAAAGAAGACGTGGATGTGGGTTTTTATCGCTCTATCAATCGCCGCGACGGCGTTATGGATTACTTGGCTAATTGTAAAAAAGAAAAGTAGTTGTAAATCGTGCAACTTTCCGAAATGAAAATTTTTTCCTGAATAAAATGGCAAACATCTCACTAAACAAGTCAGTCCGAACTTGCAAAGTAAATACTGGTTGGGCAGACCGAATATACTCTGACCGTTTTCAGAACAGCGAAAATATTATTTGCCCTGTTTGGAACGGAATGGACTCTGCTGGCCGTAAAGTCGATGCAAATTCTTTTTACACAAAGTATCAGGGATGTCAATCTGCAAACGACCGAATTGTGGTCGAGAATGATTTGAGACCGCAGTATATGGAGTATGTGACTCTTGATGCGAGCGGAATTGAAGGAACGAATCAAGGATGCTGCGACCAGTCTATTGGAGTTGGAGAATCGGGAATGCCCGCCTCTGAGCCTTTTCGAACTCGCAATCGACATATTAGGGAAAATTTTGACTACAAGACAAATCTATTGTACAAGAACGCAGAGAGCAGTTGGAAAGACCTTGAGAACATTCACAAAATTACTGGTCAGTTTGGCCAAAATAACTTTCGTTCATGGGTTCAGCCGACTTGTCCTCAATATGACTACGAAACCGCGGCAGCTCAGTGCGCGCAAGACAACCGTGAACAGCAAGCAAAATGGCTCGGGGCAGAATCTTACAAGACAAGAAGAAATTACCGATAATTCAAAATCTACTCAGATTCAATATATTCCTTATTGAATCTAGCATACATTCTTTCTCTGAATTAAACAAGACCTTCTTGCGCGAAACTTGCTCTTACTACATTGTACAAACTCTTTCTTTTTGGCGCCGGTTTGGGTTTGACCGGAGGTGGAGACCTCCTTTGATAGTGAGGCTTTGGTCTGATGGCGGGAGGAGACCTTCTTTGGTAATGAGGCTTTTGTGGAATTGGCGGAGGAGATCTTTTTGTTTGCTCAAGCGGTTCAATCAGTAAAGGAGGAGTATAATATCGAGGAGTCGGCGGAGGTGTTTTTGTTCGAGATTGTTTTCTGGCCTTTGGAATTTTTGGAATAAGATTACAGGTAAAATAGTGTCGGCCACAAACTTCATTCATACCTTTGAGCTTTGCGCCGCAGCGTTGATTTTTCCGTATTCCGGACTGAATTAAACAGGGACAGGTTGACATTTATATTCTGAAGAAATATTTCATTTAACAATTTAGCAAAAGTTCAAATGACAACATTCATTACCTTCTTCTACGACATTGAAGGAATATGCTCGTTCCATACATATATCGAAAGGTTCGAAATTCTCGCCAAGACGGGAATTAAAATCATCGCCGCGATTGATGATGGGTATTTAAGTCGGTCAAAGGGATACCTTGAGCCTTACCCGAACGTTATACTTATTCCCGGCGGGACTATTGAAACCATACGAAAATACTTTGGCTTGTCAAAGGAAGATAATGGACTTATTCTCCCTTCTTGTCGTAATCATGATAAAGATACGCTTGAATATTTTTTAACAATGAACTACAAGACAGTTATGATTCAGAAATTGCTTCCAGTCATAGCAACTCCAAATGTCGCGTGGATTGACTTCGGCATAGCGAAAATATTCAAGCAGCCGACCTGCCTCGCATATCTATCGGAAATTGTTCCTCTATCTATGAATAAGATAACCATCGCGGGCAGTCATATGTACCCCGAGCCTGTAAATATAGGCCTGTCGACACAAGTTTGGTGGAGATTTCTTGGCGGGCTATTTGTTGGTTCATGTGTCTCTATGAAAAATTTTGCGGTAAAAGCAGAAGAGGAGTTTAGAAGTTTCTTGGCCGCAGGAAGAGCGACGTGGGAGGTTAATATTTGGGCGCGTGTTGAATGGAAGAATCGAAATCTAATAGACTGGTATCCTGCCGATCACGACGATACTATCTTAACCCATCTCGTACAAATAAATAAATGATGCTTAGACAACTTCTCAATACCTTTGAGACTTCAGAAGAAAGAAGGGTTTTTCGAGACGTGCTAGGGAATAGCTTGGCACATCTCGCATCCAAAGTGTTCGATTTAAGTATACTGGAAGAATTGGTCGAAAAGGACGGAATAGATGTGAACGCGCGAAATACAGATGGAGAAACCGCTCTTTTAATGTGCGCGCGCTGTGGAAATTACCCTGGAGCAGAATATTTACTGGAGCATAAAGCTGACCCTGATATATACTCTGGCGCGCAAGATTCCCCTTTGCTCTGGGCGGGTTATATCGGAAATGTTGATATTGTAAAACTTCTTCTAAAATACGGCGCAGACCCCTACCACAAATACTGCGACGGCCGAGATTTGCTAATGTGGTCGACTCTTCGTAGGAAAATACTTGTCGTCAAATTTCTTTTAGAAGAACTTCCAGCATATCAGATAAATCACACCGATACGTCGGACAATACATGTTTACAGCTTGCGATAGATGAAGACACAAAAGAAATTATCGATGAGTATAAACTTACAAATGAAATAAGCTGCGTGAGATGGATACTCAAGATGAAACATCCTCTCACAGAGTTCGGCCTCATTCCGATGATATTTAAATTCTATATGTGAAGAATTTTCTAAACTGTTTCTATTTCAAGTGAGTTTAGAAAAGAAAAATTAAAAGGCAGAAGCCCGCGAACCGGATCTTCCTCTTGAAGCAGACGAGCCTGATTGTCTTCCGCTAGACGACTTGTAAGAAGACGAATAACCTCCCGAAGGCATTCTTGCGCTTCCGGAACGGGCGCCACTAGCAGTCTTGAAACCTGGCAAACTGCCGCCGCTTGCAGATTTATAACTTGATGAACTGTGTGACTTGCCGCACTGGGCCAAAAAGATTATAAGGAGAACGACGAATACGACAGCCAGAATAATGCCGGTCAACAGAAACCATGTCTTGGAATCTTTCCAATTTACAGAAAAGGATTCGACAAGTGGTTCTTTTTGGGTATTTGAAGATTTTTTACCATTCTTGACAAAGTACATTTATTCTCAAAAAAAATGTTTTTGCGCGACTTAAAACTGATTTTGTCTTAGAAGAGGAATAATATTACATCAAAGAAAAACCATGGAAAGAGAAGCTATATTTTCCGAGATTCAATTCTCAGTCATGTCAGAACAAGAAATTCTTTCAATGTCCGCGCTTGAACTCTCGAGCACAAAATTGTCGGGAGAAGGCTCTGTGTGCGATGCGCGACTTGGTCCCTCTGTTCCCGATAACAGCATCTGTCCAACTTGTAAGGCGACTAGTATAAAGTGCACCGGCCATTTCGGTCATATCAGGTTGAATTATCCAATCTTCCATCCCTTATTCGAAAAAGAGATTATCAAAGTGTTGAAAATATTTTGCTACTCGTGTTTCAGATTTATAAGGAATGCGACCGATGGATCATACGTTGAATTTGACAAGATAATTAAGTGGTCAGATAAGAAGTATGTATGCCCTCACTGCGGCGCACAACAGCCACAGTGGATGTACGATGACCGTAATATCACCATAAAGATGTCCTTTGGCGCGGAAAAAGGACTGACTTGTAGACCCTCTGATATTCGCGCGATTATGGCCAGTTTCAACAAAGAAGACTTAGAACATATCGGAATTCTCACTTGGCCTGAAAATATGATAATTACTGTACTGCCTATCATACCGCCGTGTTGCAGGCCGTCCGTGCACAGCGATGGAAAGATTAATGACGACCATCTTACGGTACAGTATGCTGAAATCATCAAAGCAAATCTTGCCGTTAAAAAGGAAAAACAACCACAGGAACAGTTCGATGCGATAAAGACCCTCATTTGGCGCATAGGAACTTTGTTCAACAATTCTAGCAGCAAGAACAAATATCACTCAAGTGGAAAGGCCATTCAAGGATATAGACAGCGCTTGTCCGGCAAGAAGGGCCTTCTGCGCGAAAACTTGATGGGAAAAAGGGTTGACCAGTCTGGCCGGACGGTCATCGGACCCGAGCCGACCCTTAGAATTGACCAGGTCGCAATTCCAGAAAAAATGGCAAAAGTACTGACGCGCGAAGAGATTGTGACTCCGTATAATATCAATCTCATGAAAAGGTACTTTAGCGATGGAGTTATTACCATGGTGACGCGCGGAGAAAAAACAATTAGCCGCGATTTTATCGACGAACTTAAAGTAGGCGATGTGGTTGACCGTAATCTTATTGATGGGGATATAGTCCTAATCAATAGGCAGCCAAGTCTTCACATGGGTTCAATGATTGCTTTCAAAACTGTTGTTTCAAAGAGCAAGACGATATGTTTCAATCTCAGCAATGCTAAATCATTCAACGCCGACTTTGATGGAGACGAAATGAACCTGCATGTTCCGCAAAAGTACACGGAAGTTGCTGAGCTTGAAGAATTGTCGTCAATCGGAAATCACATTCTTTCACAAAGAAATGGCTCGGCAAACATAGTTTTAGTTCAGGACAATATTCTTTCCTTGTATTTGATGGCGCATGAAAATACACAGATTGAGCGTCATCAATTGAATGATATAACAATGTTTCTAGTTGACGAGCGCGGCAAACCATGGTCCATATCAAGTATAGTTGAAAAGATAGAACACATTGAAAAGATAATTCCCGCATCAACCGGCCGCGGCATTATATCTCTCTGTTTTCCGAATGACTTCAACTATAAAACCGCCGACGTTGAATTCAAGGCAGGCGTCTTTGTTAGAGGAACTTACAACAAGGATTTATCAGGAAAGCTTATTCAACTGTTATTTCATTTGTATGGTGAAAGTTTAGTAATCATGATTATTAACAATCTTCAGTTCATTAGTAATCGATGGCTTAGCATTCGGGGCTTCAGCGTCGGTTTCGAAGATTGTCTTTTGTCCGACGAAGGTGCATACAACGCTGTCAAATCGACAATCATGGGTTGTTTCGCGCGCGCTGAAGCAACAAAGGAGAGTATTGGTCATGAGAGAATTAGGGAAATTAGAGTGCAAGAAGAACTGAACAATGCTCGAAACATTGGACAGAAAATCGCGCGCGAAGGATTTCGTCCTGGCAATAATTTTTGTCATACCGTAAATTCCGGCTCAAAGGGAGACTTCTTCAATATTGCTCAAATTTCAGGTTGCCTCGGTCAGCAGTACTATTACGGCGGGCGTATCAATCCTTCCTTGAACGAAGGAAAAAGAAGCTTGCCTCATTATCTCTTTGGAGATACAGATTTGAAGCGCCAGTACGAATCAAGAGGTTTCGTCAGGCATTCATTCTTGCGCGGCCTTGATCCGCGCGAAATGTTTATGCACGCAGTTGTCGGCCGAACGGGTGTTATTAGCACGGCACTCAGCACAGCCGATAGTGGATATATGCAGCGTCGAATTGTCAAACTTACAGAAGATATCCACGTATCTAATGATGGAACTCTTAGAGATGAAACCGGTCAAATTTACAGCTTTCATTATGGAGACGGCCTTGATGTCTGTCATAGCCCATCTGCCGATATAGTCAAACATATTGTTGCACGTCTTAGTCAAACAAGCTAGATGCATTGAAACAATGAATTACAATTAAATCAGTTCCTATTAATCAAAAAAAGCACCATGATTACAGACTTTATGACTGAAAAAAGCGCGGCGGCCTTTCCACATATCATTAGCGCCGCGAGTAAGTACATGTCGAAGAGCGGCATCTTTGAACCTCAGGTATTGAAAAGGATATTTGAATATACGCTCTTTGAACCAAAAGAACACACATTTGAACGGGCGGCAAGGACGGGAAATCTAGAGGTCTTGAAGTACCTGGTACAGACCGGGGAAAACATCAAGGGACATAGAGATGATGCTCTAATTAGTGCGAGCGAAAATGGACACTTCAGAATAGTCAGATATATAGTTGAAAAAATGCAAGCTAATTGCGCTAAATATTTACTCGAAAACGGGGCGGATTTTCACGCCGACAGAGATTTTGCATTTCGCATTTCGTGTCGAGAAGGTCGCTTGGAAGCTGTTAAATTCTTGCTTGAAAAAGGAGCCGATATTCACTCTTTGGATGATTATGCCTTTCGTTATGCAAGCGAGCGAGGACATCTCGAAATTGTCAAGTACCTCATTGAACAAGGAGCCGACTTTAGCGCTGCCTTTGATCGTGCTTTATCGCGCGCAAAGTGGTTTAGAAATCGCGAAGTGGTTGAATACTTGACAGAACTGAAGAGAGAGGTTCGAGTAATGCTCTAAGCCGCAACAGTACACAATTAATTCCATCTTCAATAAAACAAAATGGTTGATTACATTAACTTTTTACCTAATTATCCTGCGTACAATGATGACCAATTTCAACAAAAGCTCTTCAACAAGGAAGAGTTCTATAGGCTAAAACTTTCGCGTGAACAAGAAAAGATTGAATCGAGCGGGTTTCTAAAACATCAAATGATCGTCCAGCGTTTTATGTCTGGACATACAGACTATGATGGTATACTTCTGTTTCATGAAATGGGAACAGGAAAAACTTGTGCGGCTTATGCAATCGCGCGCGCACTTCAAGACAGCGGTCATTTCAAGAGGTGCTACATTTATGCGCGAGGTACAGACCTGCTCGCAAATATCATGCGCTCGTTTGTTTTTTCTTGTTCAAAGGATTATGATATCGATCGTACCGGAGACCCAAAGCTAGAAATGTCTGCAGTAAGGCGCGCTCTAAAGAAATTTTTTAGTTTTGATACTTTTCTCAAGACAGCGCGTTTTCTAGCAACACTGAGCGACGAAAAAATTATAGACATGTATTCAAACTCTGTCATTATTGTTGACGAAATTCATAACATAAAGGCAGACGAAAGGATTGCGAAAGAAGCTGGCGTTAATGTCTACGAGCAGTTTCATCGATTGTTTCATCTACCTTTCAATTGCAAAAAGGTAATCATGTCAGGTACGCCAATGACAGATGACGTGAATGAAATCGCTGATATTATGAATTTACTACTCCCAAATGAAAATCAACTGCCGGTAGGAAAAGAATTTGAGAAAAGATTTCTTACCGAGCTGAACGACGGAACTCTTGTTCCCTCAGAAGAAGGGGAGAAAGAACTCCGCGCTGCATTTCGAGGAAAGATTAGCTATTTGCTTGCTGCCGCGGATAATGTTGAAATTATATTTCAAGGTAAACAAATTCAAGGGGCAGTTAGCCAAGACATTCCGCAGTTTCGCGTCGAAACACTAGTTATGTACGACTTTCAAAGCGCCGCGTATGAAAAGGCTTATAAAAAGGATTCCGACTCCAAAGAGGGCGGAATTTACGGAAATTCGCGCCAGGCTTCATTGTTTGTTTTTCCGGACGGAAGCTGGGGTGAAGAAGGTCTATCAAAATTTGCCGTAAAGCGAAAGAATGATTTCACTCTAAAGCCAGACTTTAAAGCAGTCGTGCGGCAAATAGACGGTCTTAGAGAACTTTCTGTCAAGTATGCAAGTACAATATCAGCGATACTTGATAATCCAAACAAAAACATCTACGTATACGGCTCGATAGTCAATGGATCCGGGGTCAAATTATTGGCTAAAATTCTGGAACTTTACGGTTTTGAACGTTGCACCGGGAGAGAAGTTATGCCTGGACGCCGGTACATTCTCCTTACGGGTGATACACAAAACATTGGTTCTCTTGTCAAATACTTTAATTCAGAGAGAAATGTAAATGGAAGATTTTGCCAAGTCGTTATCGGAAGTCGAAAGATATCAGAGGGATTTAGTTTCCACAATGTTCAGCTCGAGATTCTTCTAACCTTTCATTGGAATTATACTGAAACCGCACAAGCCTTGAAGCGCGGCGCGCGATACAACTCGTTTGCCGCGCTTCTCAAACAAACCGGCGGACCCATCCGGCAAATTGTCCGGCAGTTTGCAGCAGTCCCCAAAAAGCGTTATGAAACCTCGGTGGATTATCTCATGATTCAATTCTCGATAAGAAAAGACGTGTCTATCAAGAGAATGGAGCGCATATGTCAGGAAGCCGCAGTCGATTGTCCTCTAAACTACGAGCGAAATGTGGGTGATGTTGAAAATAGCCGCGAATGCAATTACATGGCGTGCGAGTATAAATGCGACACTTCTCAGCTTGCGCGCACGTCGAATGACTTTTCTACATACGAACTATATTATAGCAACTATCTAGACCTCGTGCCGCGCATCGTTCAGCAGTTTCACACGCACGATTCGTTCGGTTATGAATCGCTGATTGATATTATTAGACCAGAGAATGAGTTTCAGCTTCTAAAGGCGCTTGCACATATCATCGAAACAAATATAGTTATTTATAATTCATACAACTATCCTTGTTATTTACGCGAGCTTGATAATCGGTATTATCTAGTTGAGACCAAAAAGTTTACCACGAATTATCTGAGCAACTATATAACAATGCCACTCTTCTCTGAAGAAAAGCTTCTATCAGATCGAGTAGCAGGTCTAGAGGTTCAGCGCGCGACTATTGTTCTCGATGATATGTTTCAAAGTCCTCCGCGAAGTGTCAAACAGGTCATGAAGTATATGGACAAGCTACCTGTGAGTATTAGAATTAGATTTATTCAGGCGGCAATCACAAAGAGCATCGAATCAAAGAAGGTTAGTAATATCACGGCGCTTATCCTGACAGCTTATGAAGAAAAGATTTATTTTCACAAGAGCGGCGAATTTGTCGCGACGTTTGATTCGCCGCGCGGAACATTTTGCGCTCGAAGGAGCGATCCTTCTAGCTGGGTTCAATGCAAAGTTCGAGTGCCGGGCAAAGCGGTACCTATTACCGAAGATACACAAGAGGACGCATCATTCGAAGAGATGGATACAAAAGCCGCCGAAGCAGAAATCAACTATGTAGGTATTGTTGGAGATTCTGATAAGTTTTGCATCAAAGATTTGTCCAAAGCCGGAGGAAATATTGACAAGAGAAAGAATACAACTGGAGCAGTCTGTGTCGAGGCCGGGTGGAGCAAAGCGCGGCTAATTGAATTGTCAAAGGAATTGAAAATCGGAGAACCACAGGAAGGCTGGGAAAAGAGCAGAAAAGCTGACCTGTGCGCAAACATACGCGCGTTTTTGGATACAAAGGGTCTTGTCTCAAAAGGAAAGTGTGGAACGGCTCGAAAACTAAAGGGAAAATAACAAGGATTTTGATAGATTAAAATAGGTTTTTATTAGAGATGTTTTATGGATGTGCATGCGTGCGCGTGCTTCTTGTTAGTAGAGAGAGAATCCGTGTGAAATGTAGAGAGACGAAGAGTCATATGCTCTTGCAATGACTGAAAGTCTGTTATTGGCATATCGACGAAGCTCTTCAATTTCTTGAAGGATGCCTTGCGGGACAATATCCCGGTCAACTCTGTATAGAATGTCGGTCATGCACTGAATGAACATTGACAGGAGTGTATAAATTTCCCTCTTCTTCTCGTTTGACTTTTCTGCGCGCTGAATTCGTGTTCGAAACTGTTCTTCTGTAATTTCGTTCATGAGATACTTAACTCTAAGGTCCCGATTGGTATTTACCTCATCCACTCTAAATGTAGGCAAATTGACAGTTCGTAGGTGAACTAACTGCCTCATTTTTTCAAAACCAATACCAATCCATAGAAATCTGTTGACAAGAAAATGGTCAATCTCGCGGCCGCATTGAACATCTCCGGGAGCGCGTTCAAGGCGGCCTTTAGTTTTGAGCCATTCAAAGTAATGCGGGTTATGAACCGCGCCCTTTTCTCTCTGACCAGTTCTCCAAGAAAAGACTGTTTGGCACTGAGTACAAAACATCTGGTCGCAACCAGAAATTTTGAAAATGGGAATGTGGCATTCTGGACAAGGTTTTGTCTCTTGTTTCAAAAGTTTTGCGGTCTCAATATTTGTCTCGTCGCATTTATGGTCGGCGTCATTCACTTCGAAACAAGCCGAACAAGTTGACGCGCCGCATAGACCACATACATATTTAGAGTTGACGAAACCCTTGCAATTCGCGGCGGCACATGGACGAATAAATACTTTTCTCTCAATTTGTTCTCTTTCTTTCAAACAATTCTGAAGTTCTCTTTTTCTTCTCTGAAGTTTGAAAATTTCCATCATGCCGTCTTCATCAAGGTTTACTCCATCAAATTCTCGGATAATATTATCAATCTCGGCCATCTCGGCTTTCACCTGCCTTTGTCGAATTATCTCCTCAACAATGGGCTGCGAAGCAGGCAAAAGTGCGCGCTCTCTCTCAAACAAAACTCTTTCTCGATACTGTTTATAGGGTCCCTTCATAAAAGTTCCCCCAAATTTTGACAAGAGAGAGTAGCGATCCCAGTTTCTTCGGCAGTTCATACAATGAGCATCTTGAGATGATTCGAGAATGTACTTCTTAGTACAAGTATTGCAGCTGGGAAATTCACAAAACTCACACAAGATTTTTCTTCTGCTCGACTTATTGAACAATTCACAACACACATTGCAGGTGTCCGCCATTTTATTTTGGATGAAACCTTTCAAAAACAAGATGTTCATAATCACTTTCTCCCATGACGTTCGGGTTGATCGGCGTTTTGGTCCCACCCCATTGTTGCCTGCGGACAATGAAGCTTTTTCATCTTGAGCGCGGGCTCAGAATACTGAACGCTGCAACACGGACATCTTTGACCGCTGAGTTCATAATCGAAGCCGAGTTTCATTCCCTGCAGAATACGATGGCATCTTCGCGGCGTTTTGTCAATCACAAGCATTCTCGGATGCTCTCCATAATTAGTCATGTACTCGCTCATTTATTGTTGATTGCCAAAATCTTTTTCTGAACGGAGAGCAACTCGCGATCGCTGGGGTCAAGAGTGAATTTCTTTACGTGAATAACATAGTTGTTTTGTGCAAGTATGCCTTCATTATCGTCGATAATCACTGTATTGTGCCTGTTAAAAGAGGGAATATTGTGAAACTGCCCAAGATTATGAAGCATGTCCAAGTGTTTGATAATTCCGCCTTGGACTTCCGCAGATTTTTCACAGTGTTCATCAAAGAGAAAAACACTCACGCGGCGCCCTATATAAGGCTCAATAATATTTTTCACGATGAACAGTCCGTAATCTCTTGAAGCGGCAGTCCAAACCGATACGGTAAAATGTTTAGCGAGCCAAGCAAGAAATTCTTTTAGATGAGGTCTTTCGTAAATATAATAGCCCGCGAAAAAGTGTTGTTTCAGAGGAAGGTCGCGACGGCGCGTGATTGACATGATGATAGTGTGATCCAAGTCAAGAATGACATGCTCGATTGACATTTATAGAAGAAAAGACAGATTTAAGATAAGCGGTCGTCCGCAAAAAATGATATTCAAACTCTCAAAAAGTCAGAAAACATGGAACGAAAAGAATGAGGTGCAGACATATGAGTGATAAGGGAAAGTGGTGCGAGAAGCAGGCAATGGAAGGTTCTCAGCAGTGCAAAACTCATACTGCACAAACGCGGCGCAAAGAACAAAGAGCCCGCGAACTTTTGGAAGAAGTCCCCGTTCCCGCTCCAAGAGTGTATGCTCCAACATGGAGCAGCTCTGGAACAGATGATCCCTCGCGCGCCGTGAGGTTCGGAAGGAAGAAGGTATACCACACCAACACAGACGTATCTGGAATGAAGGCTCTCGGAAAATCAAGACAAGAACAATCTGATTAATAAAAACCCAACGATTTGAACAAAAATAGATTTATTCGTACTATAAGACAAACCGCGCGCCCGAAAATGACTGCAAGGGCGACGGCATTGACCAGAACCATGCAACAGCCAAAAATGCAGCAGGAGTATTATAGCCTTTTTGAGCCATACTTTTCCTTTGACGGAAAGTCTGACGGAGATGAATATGACCCTTGTAATGTTTTTGTAGAAGAGTATGACCCAGTTGATAACTGGTTTGTTGACTTGTCTCAATACACTACGAGAGTTATTACTCCAACTCGGGTCGGTATTGACCTCGAAGCCGTCTTGCTTCAAGTCAGTCTCTTCAAAAAGGAGGAAAATCGCTTGGCGCCAAAACTATCCGAATACTTCCGCAAGTCCGACAAAGACTTATTCAATATGAGTGCAATCTACGTTCTTCGACAGAACCGTTTGAAAATCACTAGAGATAGTGTACATGTCGCTCACCAAATGTTGAGAAAAGAGCAGCTCAAGGCATTCCACGTAAGCGAGTATGAATTCAAGTTCACTGAGCCAAAGAGCGCCTTCATTCGCGCCATCAAATCATACGACAAAGACATTTATAACCTGTCTCCAGAATGGGCACTCAAGCTGGCTGGAGTTAAAACAAGACGAATTGGCGATATCATCGCTGTGATGAGATGCATTGATTATGTTATCGAAGCACGCAAGTAAGTAAATACAAAGACCTAAAACCAAAAAAAAAAAAGAAATAAAAAGAACCAAAAGAACCAAAAACCAAAAAACCAAATTATTGACGCGCGCATTTGTCTTAAATTTGTAAGACCGCGGCGCGCGCTGATAATTTTATTTTTTGTTTGTGGTTGTCCCATAATGTATTAAACACCAAGTTTCTAATCAAATGACATCTTCTGCTTCATTCATATACGGCCGCGTTTTATCTCGACTTCAAGAATTTCTTCCTGCAGCATCACTTGAATACTCTGAGACATTCTGGGACCAATTTGAAACATATCCTTTTGACAACGACACAAACGCTCAGTGTATCGTCGGCGAACTCGAAAAGATTGAACATGGAGCAATCAACTGTGTGTTTAAAATTTCGCGCTCAGAAGACAATCTTGTTCTGCACGAGTATGGAGCAATTCGACAGATAACCGAGCTTCTTGGGGAAGGATTTCCTCATATTTGCCGCACATATGGAACTGTCAAGTACAAAGGGCCATTGAACATTATGAATGGCCCGTCGGCAATTGCAGAGGGTGAAAAATTTGTATACAGAGATATGCTACTCATAGAAAACATTCCCGCAATTGGCAGCATTATTGACATGATGTGGTCGAAACCGTTCCATATTACCTTGAGTTTGTTCAAACAAGTCCTGATGTGTATCCGCTACTTTCGCGAAGCCAAAATCACTCACTACGACTTACATCCAGATAATATCCTGGTTAAAAAATGCGCCTCAAACGTGGTCCTTCAATATAGAAATGGCGCGCGTATTCCGACATTTGGGTTTATTGCGGTCGTTATCGACTTCGGATTTGCACATGTTAATCAGGGAGACGATATACCTTTGTACGCAGACGTTAAATCCGCGTCGCACGGATACATCTCAGACCGTTTTATGCCATTTTCAGATTATATAAGGTTCTTCTTTACTTTGTGTTATGATGTGAGAAAAATAACCAATCCAAAAGTTCAAAAGTTGAGAAAGAAGATGCTTAAAATCTTTCACCGATATGTGCCTTTTGTTGACAGGCAAAACGGATGGGAGAAGTCAAACTTCGATGCACATATAGACGAAGTCGACGATATTCTTACTAGTAACGGAATTACAAAGGAAGTAAACATCTTTGACAGACCGGAATGGCTCGATATCATTCAATTGTTAATGCCCGCGCGGCCTTGGCCGGTCCCTTCCCGCGGCGAGCACAAGTTGGACATTTCTGCCTTTAAGTCTTTCTGTGAGGAATGGAAGAAGATTCAATCAAGAATAACAAACGAACATCTTTTGTTCTATCTCTTCAAATACTTGGTCAACTCTATCCGTCTCCATCCCAATGATCCGTTTGTGGCGAAAAGTATCTTTCTAACTGAGTTTTCGAGGCTCGTGAACTCATTCCTTCCTAGCATAGATTACTTGGTTATATTTGAGGCTCTACACAGAATGGCAAATTCGGTCTGCATTAGCCTCGCTTTATTTCTCGAGCGCCGGCAGAAAGAAATGTTCAAGTTCTATCAAAAGCTTCCTTTTGATGAGAAAACATGCGATGATTATATCTGGAATAAGCTCGACAAGGAATTTTCCATATCTTACGATGCCGATAATGCGGCCTTTATAAGTATCTAACAATTGGGATAAAATAGGAACACGAGACGGAATAAGAGAACAAACACTATAAAGTGCAGAGTAAGACCAAACACAGTAAGATTGCTATTTGAAGAAGAAATAGTGTCAAGCTTCAAGTGTTTGAAGACATAGTTAGTTCCCTGGTAGGTCCAAGGCAAAGAAACGACAACGAATAGCAGTCCCGCGAGCAGAGACAACGACCATTTCTGAGACGAGTTCATTTATTATAGAGAGAAAAATCTAGTTAATGCAGTCATCAGAGACTGATAAGATGTTTTGGATTGAAAATACAGACGATAATAAATCCTTTGTTCTATTCTCTCAAGTAAGTCTGAAAGACTATGAAGACGAGCTTAATGAAAAGGGAGGAATGTTTCTGGATAAGATTAGGAGTAAAAATACCGGCGATTCCAGAGAAGGATGGCTATTTCCAATCTCAGAGCGCGCGGCAATTGATGAGTTTATCGAGCATGAGACCAACGATATAAAAAGTACACATAGCGAATCATTGACGGTAGATGATTTGTACGATATTTTATTAGAAGCATTTGACCGTATTGCTACTCTTGAAAAGCAAGTCGAAAAATTAATCAAAGATTAAGACATTCTTGTATCTTGGCATCAATTGCCACTAGCCCAAAAACATCATAACGAGGCTTCCTATCCAATTGTCTGACATATTGGATAACATCTTCCATGCTAGCAACATTAATAATTGGCCATTCTGCATCGAGCTCGGCTTTAAGTTCAACTTCTCCGGGTTTGTTCAATTCTTCCTCAATCTGCGCGGCAAGTTCTTCTTCTTCCTCCAATCCTTCTTCAATCTGTGCGGCAAGTTCTTCTAGTTCTACATTAGGTTCTTCCTCCAATCCTTCTTCAATCTGCGCGGCAAGTTCTTCTAGTTCTACATTAGGTTCTTCTTCAACTGGTTCCTTAATAAGAGGTATAATAGGAGCTTCTTCAGGTAGTTCGCATTTTTTCTGATGGATACCACACCTGCCGTCAGCTTTGATTTTTCTTCCACATACCTGAGCAGGCTCTCCTGGTTTTCTCTTCGACGTTAATATGCACGGACATGTACCTACTTTTTTAATCTCAGAGACTTCGGCAATAATTTCTCTTTTCTGAGGAAGCTGTACAGGAATAACGGAAGGTTCGTCTGGAGTAATTTCCTTTTCCTCTTCGGCCGGCGAAAGTTCAACTGCGACGGGAAGATTACATTTCTTCTTATGAATACCACAATGGCCGTCAAATTTTGCTTTGTTGCCGCAGATTGTTTTTTCTCCATTTTTCTTCGTGACGATACATGGACATCTTTCGTTTAACTTTGCTTCTTCCGAATCTTTAAACATCTTTTTCTCAGCCTCGCTTAGCTTAGGAGACGCCGGTTTCTTTCTCTCTGGTTCAGGAACAGGTTTTGGTTTAGGAGACGCCGGTTTCTTTCTCTCCGGTTCAGGAACAGGTTTTGGTTTAGGAGACGCCGGTTTCTTTCTCTCCGGTTCAGGAACAGGTGGAGGCACGGGAAGATTGCATTTATTCTTGTGGCGCCCGCAAACTCCGTTTTGCTTCACAGGGGCACCGCAAATCTTCTTTTCGCGAGTTTTTGAGTCCACTACAATACAGGGACATCTGGGCTTTTCTTCAATTGGCTGTTTAACAGGTTCTGAGACTTTTTCTTGTTGACGCGGTGTTTTGATAACTTTCTCTCGTCGTCGCGGCGCCTTGACAACTTCCTCTTCCTCCTCTTCCTCTTCTAAAGGTCTCTCAACGTCTCTCTGACTTTGCATTTTGGGCTGAGCTTCTTCTTCTTCGGAATAAGGAACAGGGCCCTGAGGCATACACGCTTGAGACAAAATTTTGGTCGATATCATTTCTTATTTGAATGAAATAAGAGTTGGTTTTAAATCAGTTTTAGTAATACGAAGAAGGTTGCGTTCTTCTAAACAACAAGACAATGAATATAAGCAGACCAATTACACCGACACTGATGAGAATATATTTGATTTGCTTTAGTTCTTTCACATAATCCCCGCTTCCGCTCGAGAAGGATTCAATGACTGTCGGAACCACTTGAGGCTGCGGCGCCGCGGGAATGAAATGTTGAGGCGGAGGGATTTGATAATGCTGATATGGCGCAGGCTCGGTAAAAGCGCCATGGTGAGGAGGGGTCGGATGAATAGGCTGAGAATATGCCGCGGGATAGTAGTCTTCAGCTCGATGCGCGGTTCGAATTTTGTTTGAAACTTGTGCGGTGTACTGAGGCGGAATAAGGTCATCAATCATTGAGATAGGAATTCGTTCCGGTTCATGTCGCGCTTGCGAATCAAATGTCGGATTAGCACGATTGTCTTCTTCAAAGAGAGAATACGGCATTTTATTACCATCGAAAATGATTTGTTGCTTTCTCTGTATGAGAGTTTCATCAAAATGAGGTTTCATTACATTTCCGATCTGCATCTTGAAAAGAGATTTATTCAGCATTTCCGCGCACAGCATCCAATGTCAAAGAAAGTCCCCCTTTTTTTGGCAGGAGATATTGGTCATGTTAGTAAGCCTCTTTATGCAGAGTTTCTAGCTCATGTAGCTTATAACTGGGAACATGTATTTCTCATCAATGGAAATCATGAATACGACGGTTGCAAGAGTATCGAAGATTTCCAAGAGATTGATGAAAAAACATCTCAGCTAGTATCAAGGATTGGAAATATTACATTTCTAAACCAAAGCGCTACGTTGTTCAAGGGCCATCTAATCATCGGTTGTACTCTTTGGACAAAAACACCTATTGTAGAAAAACTAAAAGACAGGGTTCGAATTGAAAATTCCTTTCATGAAAAACACCGTCAGTTCATCGATAATACGCTGTATAACGCGCGCGAAACTCCTTGCATCGTAATGTCGCATCATGTTCCTAGTTATGAGCTCGTAAGTCCTTCTCCACTATTTGGAAAAATATTGTTTAGGTGGGCAAGTCATTCGGATTACCTGATTAGAAAGCCCGCGCGCGTCTGGATATGCGGGCACAATCACGCTTCTTTTGTCAAAGATATCAATGGAGTCAAGGTTATCTTGAACGCTGGACCACGGCGCGGAATTAGAGAGTTTAAATAAAACATTTTGTTGTTTCAGAAATCATCGTGTACTTGTACAAGCTTTTGTTTAGAATTGCATCGAGCGATTCATTCAGCTCAACGCCGGTATATTCTTTCTGTAGTTCTTCAAAAAGCGCCGCGCGTTTGCTGTTAATGTATTTGATTAGAGACGTTTTATCTTCGCTTCCCATATCTTCGATAATGTCTTCGCGCGATTCCCTTTGAATAGCGTCGGCGAAATACTTTGAAACGCGCGCAAACACTTCTTCCTCTATGCCAATCTTTATCTCAAACTCGTTCTGAAATCCTTGAATACTGCTAACAAGCGCGGCAAGATTTCCAGTGCCGCATTTCATGCTCTTTCGTTCTAGTTCGTCTGCAAGTATACTGAATAGTTGTTTTCTTTCTTCGACATCTTTCTGAAGAATGAATGAAATGACTGCTCCAAAAACATCCCGCAGAGTAAACGGTTTGTCATACGAAAAGACGCTCTTGTCCGTGTTTACGATCCGATTATAAGCTTTGTTGAATTTTTCTTTATTTTTTGACATTGCTCTCAGTTCTTCAATGTCGAAAGAAGAGGGAATTCTCGAACCGAATTTGTCGATAAGCTTGCGCGCGGCTTCTACGACAGATGAATTGACTTCGCTGTTGTGAACATTTTCGCGCTGGTCATAAATTACCTTTGGCTTTTTCTTATCTTTTCTATGAGCTTCTTCAAAGTATCTTAAAAGTCGCTCTTGATTTTCGAGCTCGTGGCGCGGCAATCCTTGGAAAAAGTCGAGTTCAACGACCTCTCCAATCTCAAATGGAAGATTTGTCGATACTGGCTGACTAAACGGTGAAATGACCGGCGTATTTCTTTCAAGGTAGTCGCGAATATTTATGAAAGTCTCTTCGTCGAGCGTTTGTTGGCGCATCGTTTCAAGCTGCGTGCGTAGTTGACTTTTCTCCGCGCGCGATTTGCAATTATCCATGATATAAGTTATCATGAAAAATTTCTTCAAGTCAGACAAGCCTTCAAATTTTACAAGTGCTCGAATTGCATCCAAAAGAGACATTTGGGGATTTCTTCGAAGAAGGCCATATAAGTGCTGCTTTTCTGTTGGAGAAAGAAAATAGTCCGCAGACAGTTTTAAAAACACCGCACGAGAGCTCGCCGAAAAGAAGGGCTGTGGCGTTTTTGGAGGAGTTGAAGTAATTATTGGAAAAGTGTACGTAGCGGCCCTTATCATTGGTTCAAAAGTTTTTGTCGGCGCCTTCAAATACAGAATAGTAAGAATTACACCCACGATAATGAGACATATTAGGACTATTATCATGAGTATCAACAACATTTATAGTTAATAAATGTTGTTGATATTAATTGCTTTAGTAATAATAGGAATTCTCGCGTTAATATCCTTGATACTTTCCCTTGTCCTAAGGCATACCATCAGTCGTAAAGGAATTGTGAATGAAACCGGCGCTCGAGCTGAACTATTTCTTTTGCCGCGCAAGATTGAATTCGATCCCAAAAAGAAGATTGTTGTGGAGGCCGAGAGAATGATAATCGGCGAAAAACCTGTAGAATTTGGTTGGGTCGGTGCTATATATGAAATAAATGACTATTCAATAACGGATCTTCTCAAACGAAATAAGCCAGAGCCGCGGCCGAAATTAATTGCATCGAAAAACCCTCGAGATGTGCAATTTCATGTAAAGGTAGAAATTGTTCAAGCAGACACTCTTGACGAAAGAGTAAAAGAGTACTCAGACTATGTTTTTGTTATAGTTGACGATACAAGAGAGGCCGTTGCTGCCTTTCTAGCAGAAGCTATTCCTCTAATCTCTTCGAGATGGACAAATGCTGGAAGTGAGATGTCTGATTTCAATCCAAAGACATATGCATCCATAAAAGAGTTTCCATTTTCGCCGGAAAAGGTATTACAAATGCGTTCAACAGCTCCCCTCGATTCAATAGAGGTATTTCTAAAGAGACATAGAGCGATAATTAACGAAATTTATTCCGTTGTGAATGTCGGTATATATGAGCGACTGACAGACTGGAAACCGCGAGGGGCTGACTATATCATCATTAATCTTGACACTCATAAATTTCGCCTCGATAGAATTGAAAAACAGTTCGAAAACTCTAACATGACATTTGAACGGTTTCCTGCGATTGATGGAAAAAGGTTCGTAGATCAACTAAAGAACAAAGTAAGCTGGAAAGAATTCTATCCGATGAGAGCCGGACAACTGGGCTGTTATCTATCACATTTAGAAATTTTATATAATCTAGTTCATGAACCGAGCGACAAAGACTTTTACACAATTCTTGAAGATGACGCCGTATTCAAAAGAGAAATTCCTGATCCAAAAGAAATAGTAAGGCGCGCGCCCTCGAACTGGGACATGATTTTTCTGGGCGTACATGAAAAGTTTTGTAAATACAGAGGAGACTCTGAGTATATCAAGATGACGAAGGAATGTATGCCTACAACATTTGCATACATAATAAGACGTCGCGCGGCCGTTTACTTTGTAGATTTTTTTCAGCCCGTCGAAATTCCCATCGATAATGTTTATCGAGATGAAAGTGAATGGTTGAATATTTATATCGTTAATCCTGAGTTTGCGTATCAGACTTCTAGCGGAGGAAGTACTACATCTGTATGAAATAAAGGCACACGTTGTAAGCTAGTTAATAGCCTGAAAAAAAGTATAAATGTTCGTTATTAACCGCCAAAATGTAAAGGAGCCTGTGAGCTTCGACCAAATCTTGCGCCGTATTGAGCACATGACAAACTACCCGAGCCCTCTCGAGGGAATAGATTGTGCCGAACTTGCAAAAGAAGTCATCGGACAACTTATCTGCGGAATGGAAACGCGCGACATTGACAACTTTACAGCACAAAAGGCCGCATCCAAAGTCCTTGTAAATTTCAACTATGAAAAGCTCGCGATGCGAATTTCGGTTGATAACCATCACAAAAATACCCTAAACACTTTCTCAGAAAAAGTTAGGCTGCTCCAAAGCCGCGTGGACGAAAACGGAGAAAAGTCTCCCTACTTTTCCGATGAGTTTTATACCTTTGTCATTGAGAACTCTGAAGCCATAGACGCTGCGATTGATTACTCGCGTGATTTTATGCTTGATTACTTTGGCTTTGCATCTCTATACAGTCAGTATTATCTTCTTAGACTTGGCAACAGTGTAATTGAGCGGCCGCAAGATATGTTCATGAGAGTTTCAGTATTCATTTACATGAATTCTCTCGATGATATCATCAAATGCTATGAACACATGTCTAAAATGTATTTCATTCAAGCAAGTCCGACGCTATTCAACGCAGGCCTCAAAAAGCCCGGTTGTATCTCTTGCTTTCTTGCCGCTACGGATGATAGCAAAGAAGGCATTCAGCGTGTCGTGTCCGAATGTTCGAATGCTTCGGCGGCTTGTGGAGGAGTTGCTTTTTCAGCATCACCTTGGAGATGCAAGGGCTCTTTGATAAGAAGTAGCGGCGGGCGTTCTGACGGAGTTGTTCCTTTCATTCAGTGGGCCCAAGGCGGCGTCAATTCCTTCAATCAAGGCTCGCGGCGAAATGGTAGTCTTGCGGTTTATCTTGATGTGCATCACCCAGACCTTATTGATTTTCTCAAACTGAGAGTTCACGGCGGAGATGAAAAGCAGCGATGTCGCGATGTATTTCTAGGTCTTTGGATTTCTGATATTTTCATGAGGCGCGTCAAGGAAGACGGAATGTGGAGCTTTTTTGACCCTGGAAGATTTCCAGAGCTGCTTGAAATGTTTGGACAAAAGTATGAGGAGCACTATCAATCACTTGAAGTACAAGGTAAATTCAAGTTTCAGATGAGAGCCCGCGAAGTATGGAAGGCTATTTTCGAAACAAAGAGAGACTCGGGTATTCCTTATATGATGGCAAAAGATGCGATTAATCGCGCCAACAATCAGGGAAATATTGGACTTATAAAGACGAGTAATTTGTGCGCGGAAATAGTAGAGTATTCTGATAATCAAGACGATAGGGCATCTGAGGCCGAAACAGCGTGTTGTACTCTCGGAAGTATTGCTTTGCCAAAATTTGTAGAGGATGAAAAAGGAGTTGATCATGAGTTTCCATTAGCTCCTATATTTAACTATAAGAAGCTCGGCGAAATTGTTGGAATTATGGTTAAAAATCTCAACAAGATTATCGACAAGTCATACTATCCATCCTCTGCGATGGAGCGCGGAAATACTCGCCACAGGCCTATCGGAATTGGCGTGCAGGGGCTCGCAGACGTTTATGCCAAGTTCAGAATAGCGTTTGATAGCCCTGAGGCGCGCGAACTGAACAAGAGGATTTTCGAGACGATATACTTTTCGGCCGTATCTCAAAGCGCGCTTTTAGCAAGAGATATGTATAGAAAGCTAAAGAAAGAAACAACTGAACCTATTCCAAAGACAAGCGGCGCATACTCCACTTATCTTTACGGAAAAGGCGCGCCACTTTCTCAAGGAAAGTTCAACTTTCAGTTGTATGGTCTCGATGAAACAAATCTTCTTCAAGGATTTGATTGGGACAGTTTGAGAGAGTTTGTAAAACTGTACGGAGTGCGAAACTCGCTTCTAATTGCAGCAATGCCGACAGCGTCGACTTCTCAGATATTTAGAAACACTGAATGTTTCGAGCCGCGTCAGGCCAACATCTTTCTCAGAAAAGTCATGGGCGGAGAGTATTTTGTCGTGAACAAATATCTTTACCATGAATTGAAAGAAATGGGAGCATGGACGGAAAAAATGGTCGATGCCCTGAAGATGGCAAACGGCTCAATACAAGGAATTGAATCGCTTCCCCTTACCTTTAGGCATCGATATAAGACCGCGTGGGAAATCGAGCAAAAGCATCTCGTTCAGCAGGCGGCAGACCGACAGCCCTTCATTGACCAATCTCAAAGCATGAACTTATTCTTTGAAGACTTTGATATTCAAAAGTTTACGGCGAGCCATTTCACGGGATGGTCGAGCGGCCTAAAGACACTTTCGTATTATATCCGCCAGCGCCCTGCTGTTCTTCCCATGCAAACATCTCTCGGCACAACTTACAACGAGATTGAGAGACCGGCCGCAAAAATTGCAAGCGAAGAAGAGTTAGGCTGTTCGGTCTGCGGGGCATAAAATGACTTAATTATTTAAGAGAATGTTCAAGTAAAGAAAATATGACCGATTTCAAATCTTTTATTTGCAATCTATTGTCAACCTTGAATGTCTCGAAAGATGCCTTCAAAAAACTAACAACTCCTGAGGCAATTCGCGTCTATGAAATCGCATTCACGCAAATTGAACAGCTTGAAGCGCCAGAGACCGAACATATAGAAAGCCCTGCAGATGGAACGTACCAGACATACGAACAAATCGGAGATTCCATAATTAAGGTCTTTATGGTATCCTACTTCTACAGAAGATTTCCAAAGCTGTGGAAAAACAGCTGCGGGGTCAAGATCGTGGCGCGGCTTATCATCAAGTACGGATCAAAGGAAGTACTATCAAGCCTTTCAACTTACTACGGTTTTGAACCCTATATCAAAACCAACTCGGAAAGCTTTTCAAAGCAGCGCAGATTATCTCTACTTGAAGATGTCTTTGAGGCATTTATCGGCGCGACTAGTATTATTATCGATGCTTCTTTTGGAGCATGGGGCATGGGTAATATTGTCGCTTATAATTTGCTAGAAACAATATTCAACCGCTTAGATATTCCGTTGGACTACGAAAACTTATTTGATGCAAAAACGCGCCTCAAGGAATTGGTGGACATGTACAAGGAAAAAATGGGAGAGATTGATTATATAACTACGAAGGAGGGAAGTCGAGTATGTGTACGCATTGAATGGAGGTTTGAAGAGAAAAGGAGAATTATAGCAGAAGGAGTAGACTGTCTGAAGAATAAGGCAGAACAACTTGCCGCGTCAATTGCGCTTAAGGAACTGAATGCGGCCGGCTTTGAGAAGAAGGTACAAAGAGAATATCTTGAAATTATTTAACAGAAACATTTTTGAATAAATGAACTTTCCAATTTCAGATGAACACAAATCCGCTGTTTTAGAATTTGGCCGCCCGTATTGGAAGAACATTGACATTGATACTCTTCAACCGATCTGCCATGGAACGCCGCGATCTGAAGAAGAGCTCAAGGAAGCAGGTGAACAACTCAAGAAGATTGAAGAACATAATCGCGCGGCAATGGAAATGAAAGGATTAACGTATGAATCCGAAATTCTTTTTCCACATCTTCAATAAACAAATTTTTTTTTTGAAAGAATAAATGGATATAGAAGAAATTCCACAGTGCGACGAAGGGATGGTCTGGCGTTCCGCCCATAGGAGGACTTATAAAAAGAGCGGTAAAGTTGTTGAAGTTGCTGGTAAATGCGTAAGAAGGCGCCCAAAAAAGGCATCACCCAGGAAGAGATCTTATAGACCAACTCCGAGAAGTGCCAAAGCATGTCTGCCTGGAACCGTCTTTAGAAGGGCACATACTAGAACGATTAAGGGAGTTGAGAGAAGATTTAAGGCCCAGTGTGTTAATGCGCCCGTGAGAAAGATGCGTTCTAGACCCCCTGCTCCCTCTGGCATGAGAACTCCAACTCGTGCTTCTCAATGTCCAAAGGGAACTTACTTTAGAAAAGCCCACTCAAGAAGTGTAAAGGGGGTGAAGCGTTCATTTAGAGCTCAATGTGTGAGACGTTCGATAAGAAAGAAGAGAAAGGAAGAAAGCGCTGAATATGAACCATATGAAGGATACTAATAATTTTTCATCAGAAAGAAGGATTATCATTTCATATAAAATGGTAATGTATATTTTATTGTTGGAGAAATAAAGAGCTCATTCCTGAGCCCATTGTCGTAGGTTTACCGCATATGACCGTCGAGCTGCAACCGGACACACTATCCTTTTGTTCCCTGAACGCGGCATCGGTAGAGCGCTGCATTGTTTCCTCGAAGGTGATTTTGGACAAGACACTTGCATTTTCATTCTTTCTTGTGTATCGCGTCATCGAGCGCAGTTTTCCTGACACGGTCATTCTGTCGGCGAGAAATTCAATGTGCGCGAAATGAACGACTGGCATAATTGAAGAAAACTCTTCGACGAGAAATTGCCGGACGGCTTCTATGCCAAATAAATTATAAATCTCCCACATGTCGCTTGATACTGTGTTGTACGTATCTACAAAGGGAAGATTCATGATTTGCTCCAAATTTGTCCCCTCGGTTTCAATAAACAGTTCGTCGGAATTATGATTAATCTTGAGAAAATAGGCTTGTACAATTCCCTCGATGCCATGAAGAACGGTCGCGGCCGCACTTTTGTGGATAAACGTACGCTCTCTCTCAGAACATGTATAGATGCATATTTTAGCCATATACAGAGGAGAAAAGGAAATGACAAAATTCTTGTCCACTTCCGCGGCGATGCCTTCAGATAATTTGTGCGCAATTTCAGCCAAATTAATTCTGTACCTATAGAGGGCTTCCTTATCCAACTCGTAGACTTGCCGGAACTTAAATTCGCCAAGAGGCTGTTCGTAGAATTCAGACCAATTTGTCTCCCAAGGTTCAAGTTTTTCAGGGAGCCGGGTCGCTTCTGTTTTTCTAACATATGAAATGAAAGTCTTGCAAGTGAGAGCGCGCAGCATTTGCTCTTTTGTAAATGCAGTATCCTTCTTGTAGTACACAGAACACATCGGCATGCTCTGTGTTTCAGATTTGCTCGTACATGTTAGCTCCTGAAGACGCGACGCTCCTTCTCCTTGTTGGTCCCGATGTCCCGCGCGATGAAACACATTCAAATTCATCTGTGTTTGCATTTCACCGACGCTTTGCGCCGTTATAATACCGATGGACTTGCCGGCTTCAACCGGTCTATAAATGCGCGCGATTTCAGCTTTGAGCAATGCTATTTTGCAAGGCTCAATAACTACTTGAGAAAGTTCGGCGCGCAATGGAGCCTTAATACGCTCAAGTAATAACTCGCGCGTCATTGTGTCGAGGCCGAGGTAAGTGTCATCGAAAATAGAGAGAATATCTTTGATTTCAAATTCAGTTAGATTTGACATTTTGCTTAGAGTTAATTTCTTCTTACTTATCTCTATCAATTTATGCTAACTGAATTTGAAACCACTTAAACAGATTTGGAAATGACTAAATGAAGACATGGCAACTCGTCGATGAACTGAAATCAGATGATGAAAGATTTAGACAGACTTCTTATACCGAATTTAGATGCGATAGATGCAACGGAGAAATCAAATCATTCCCGATATATCACTTTGATATTCCAAACAAGTTCAATTCAATTGATTTCTGTATGAAATGTTTTGAAGCGCCGTTTGAATTTATCGTTGAACAGCATCAACATGCTCGCTTTTCGCAAAAGTGTCAGTTTTGTAGAGTAGAACTCGATGTGATACCAAGAATAGTAAAAATCAAAGGTTCTGGTATTCGGGCATTTATATGCGACGACTGCGTTCTTGAACCAGAGAAAAATATGCGCGATTATGCTATATGCATAACAGAAGAATTTGCTTGGTCTGAGCGGCGCCGGCCAATACTTCTCAACTTGTCAAATGTAAACCGTATCGAGCCTAAATTGTCGTTCGGAGGCCTAACCGAGCCGCGTTCGGAGGTATGGATATCACTCATGGAAGATATTGTCGCTCTGCCCACAAATTTTGGTTCGCTAAAACAGTGGAACATATTTACAGATGAATTCTTTGTCGATACGAATTCAGTCTACATGCTAGTCGATTGCGGCGCAGAAACTTTTGGTCGAATTGCCGCCATTGTGTCGGATGAGTATTGTCGCGCTCATTTGTACATACTATTCGATTCTATTCAAAAGTTTGAGGAACACTTTGAACGCTGGCGCACGTGCAAAAACAGAAATAGCGAGGGTGTACAAAAGAAGATAAAAAGACTGTTGATTAGGCAACCGCCCGAAACTGTATTGCGCTCGTTCGCGGGATTTTTTATTTTAAAACAACAGGAATGAAAGGAACGGAAGATGTAGATGAAGCCGTCTCGTCTCTGATGAGGTTCCAAGATGTTTTCACAATAGCTCCGAAAAAACTAATCTTGGCGCGGCTAAAAATAAAGTCGATGAATTTTCCAAACGCGCTAAAGTGTTTTGAATTTTCATTGTAATCTATATTAATTACAAGGATAATAATATCATCAACTTCATCCCTTGTAAAGAATCTAAAGCAGAGTTCTTTATATTCCGTCTGCACGTTTTCATTCAAACAGATAAGTACCATGTTCTTAATAAGGCTAACAATAGCCATGAGAACGGCCCCGTTCACAAGGCCTGACATTTCAGAGACGACACTGATGAGCAGAGATTCAATCTTGACTTTTGAAATAGTTGATATAAAGAACTTTTTCCGCATGACAAATGCCTTGTCCGAGTTGTGAATATTGCGGTTCATTTCTTCTGGCGTCTGCATTTCGTCGATACCAAGAACCTCAAGTAAGCGCGCGGCTTCTTGTGGTTTAAACTCAATCGTCTCTCGAAATTGGCTGAGAGTATTGACAGCTTCGATTATTGGATCCTTGAAATTGCAATTCATCGCTTCAACGTCGTGCTGAAGGCCGATAACTTCATCAATGTTATTGATAGTAATCGTTTTCTTTCGATTAGACATTATAATAAACTTTTATACATACATATTCTAAAGTAAATTATGATACTATTAGCCTAAATTTTATTTGTAAAAGAATATCAAAGAGCGCGCGCGACAATACTCTCATTTACAGAAAAAAGAGATGTGTAGTGCTCGGTAGGTGTCCAAGGAAGCTCCGACGGTTCAGTTATTCCTTCAAAGCGAAGTGGTTTAAATACTAATTTGAGTTGGGCAATCATTGCGGCCTGAAACTTCAAGGTTTCATACAATTTCTTGAAGTAAGATGTCAAATTATCACCCGTATAAGCTTCCAGCAACTCTTTGACGGGCGTTATCAACAACTCCGCATAATGAAGGGTATCAATCTGCGCGCGCCCAAAAAACATTTCAAAGTATTCGAGCTCTTCAAGTTTCTCGCAAATCTGAGCTTTTGCATTTGGGCTCTTCACATAAATCATTGAAAGTCTCGAGCCGCTTTGAATAGTCTGTCCGCGCTCGCGCATTCTGAGAGCAAGTTGAACATGACCCGGCAAACATCGCTGATAGTAGTCTGTCTCGTCGGCTAAGCCTTTTCTCTTCAGCTGTGCCGCGCGCTTTTTCGGGTCATCCGAAATTTTGCTCACCGTATATGAGCCGTACTGAACTTTAAGAGCGCTCTTTGGATTCAAATCAAACTTGTCAATATCTTTCAAAGAAGAACTGACAGCAAAGTCTGCCGGACTTGCGCTCGCCGACATGAGAATTGCAAGCTGATTGAAAAATTCCCTATATATGTTGGCAACGGGCTCTGCGTTCATTGTCATCATGAGAAGCTTTCTATAGATGTCTCTGATGATTTTCGAAGAATCTCGACGCTTTAGCAGAATTCCCTTGAACTCTATCTCCTTCTTTCCAAGAGCAAGAAATGCATATCTCTTCTTTGTCAAGAGAAAATACACTTGATAAATTTTTTGTTCGTATTCAAGTTTCATCGGTTTTGGAAAGCGCGCGCTAACCTGTGCCGCGACGCGATAACAGTGGGCATCAAGGTCCTTTTGTTGAACGCCGCGGAACACTACGTAATTACTGTCGGTGTCTCCGTAAACGACTTTGGCATTAAACTCGCTCTCCATTACTCGTTTGACTTCTCGCAAAGAGCGTCTTCCAATCGCGGTAACGCACATTCCTCCGACTGGAAACGCGAGCGGTCCAAGTTTTGATGCAAGAATGCCGTACATACTGTTTGCGGAAATCTTGAATGAGTTTTGCAACTGGTCCGCCAAAATGTAATCAACCGTTGACTTATCAAGCGCGGTCATTTCTTTTTTAACCTTTTTTCGCGCGTCCAATAAATTAGTAATTATTGACGGTAAAATGCCGGCTGGTTCTCTCAGCCAACGAAACTTGTAATTCGCGCACACAATAGTAGTTTTGCCCTTACTCTTTTTGGCTTTTTCTGCACCGACACATCCACACCCAAAGTGTTCTTCCCACTCAACAATATGGCACAGCGAGTCGTCAATCTTGTCGTCATCTTTTACAAGGGTTGAATAGCATATGTTATGACTGATGATGATTGAAGGATACAGACTTGCAAAATCGAATGATACTGCATTGTGATACAATCCCGGAACGGCATCAAGAACGAATGCGCCCTGAACCACAAAGTCATCTGTCGGCATTTTGAAAGAGTTATTCTCGACTACAATTCCATTATCGAAGCAGTATTTGTAGACTTGAGAGAACACCTTGATACCTTGACCGCGCTGAAACAAGTGAGCCATCGGTACATAACAAATTTTTGCCATGGCTGTCAGAGAATACCAAAACTTCAAGTGTTCAAATAACTCAACGACAAGTACACTATCTTTTACGCAGTACTTTGCCACAACTCCTAGCTCAACAGAAGGCGCCTCGCTATTTGTACCGGCCCTGTAAAAGTCGTATATGTCATAATGAGTAAGAGGGTCTTTTGTGCGCCCGAGGAAATGTTGCGCGACGTTTCCCAACTTATAACTATCGAGTTTAAAATCACGGCTAATGAGGACGAGCAAATCAACATGAACGCGGCCCTTTGTGTCAAGAAAGAAGATCTTTTGAGTTCCATAAGCCGAGCTCGCCCACTCTGTTTCAACGACAACTGGCTTTTCAAAAGTGCAACCATGCCGCACAAACTCGTCATAGACGTTCAATAATTTGGCGCGCGATAGCATATACCTATTATCGAAACCGAACGTATTGTATCCAATCAGAATATGAGGATTCTTCTCATCGACAAGTTTCACATAGCTCCTCAAGAGGTCTTTCTCAATCTTGCAGCGAATGACTTGAATACTCGAATCGTCGACTACAGGGTCTCCCAATGACAAAATATACTTCTCCCAAGTTTGCGGCGCGCTCCCTTGTTGGCCAAACACGACCGAAATTTGAAAGATTACATCATCGTCGTGCTCGGCATCGCAGAACCGAGACGGGTCATGAGAATACGTTTCGATATCATAACCCATTATTAATGGCCGCGGCATCGAAAGCGAATAATTACCCTTCCACGGAGAAATATCTGACCACGAGACGATATATTCTCTCTCACACTTTGAAATCTTTCGCTCGACGATTGGCGCGCGACGATACTGAAACCAGTCAGAGGAAGATATTTTGCAGCGACAAATAAGTTGTAATACCGCCGATGCATTATACTCATAACACTTGAGGCTAATCATTCCAATTCCCAAAACTTTAAGAGGCCGCGAAAGAGAACTCTTCATTGCTGCGCGCTCTGCTTCGCTTCCGAATGATATATGGATGTAAATACTCTTCGGCGCGCTGTTATTCGAATATACGCCTCGCGCCTTGACTGCGCGCGCGGAGCGAATTTCTACCTTCTTTCCAGAATAAGAGGAGCCTACAGAAACATCTCTGTTCTTGATAGCTCGAATAACACACTCGCACTTTTCAATTGTCCATTGAATCTCTTGCGGCAATTTGATATACATAAATGGAGAGAAGTCGCTTACACGCAAACAAGTTTGCCGCGGAGGTGCTTTTTCTCCGTCCTGAGACCATCCAAATATCTGGATTTCTGATTCTTGAACATGCCAACTCAGAGGAAAGAAAGGAATTTCCATTGTTTGATACTAATCTTTGAAAGGTAAATAACAAATTCAATTTTTTATTAAAAAGTCAATCTTCGTCTTCTTCAACAACGCGCCTTGTTCTCTTTCTGCGCGCGCGAATTGTAGCATTGTTAGTAGTAGTAGCTCTTACAACACAATCACAGCTAAATTCGGACACGAGCTTACATGCCCAATTACCAACTATACGTTTTGCTACTAATGCGGCCGCGAACGAAAAGCAGTCCGAGCGATGTTCTCTTCTACTTTTGAAACTTATGCTCAGATGAAACTTTTCCAACACGGGCGTCTTTACTGATAATTGACTCTTAAAATACGTTCGCTCCATACACGGTTGTACTACAAAGACGGCCGAATCAGACTTTGTGTTTTTTCTCTGAACTCTTCCAGAAAGTTGCACGTACTCACTTACAAATAAAGGTAGAGCGATAATGCGGCGCGGAAAAGAACCGTGCTGGTCGTCAAGGTCAATACCAACTCCGCCGACTGCGGATGAAACCAGAATAAGAGAATGTTCCCAAGATGCTTGCTGAAACTTAGCAACAATACCCGCGCGTTCCGTCATGCTCGTTTCTCCATTCAAAATAAGCGCGTCCGGAAATTCCTTTTTGAGACATTCAAAGTGTTTCAGATACTTGATGCAAACAATGAGCTTGTAGGAGCGGCGCATCTCAAAGACAATTCTAACTAGTCCTCCAAGAAGGGAATTATGAATTCGCGTCATGCCCGCATTGAATATCTCGGGAGAGAATTCTTCTCTATCTCCACGACGCGCCGAACCTGTGAACCTATATCCGTCCATATATTGTTCTACTTCGCGCTCGCTCTGCTGCACGTGGAGAAGATAACTCGAAATGTTCGTTCCGTGCGAGAACTCAACACGGCTCGAGATTGATTCTTGTTTTGAATTTCCAATCAGACGATTGAAAATAATTTCTTGCCGCGGATGATCGTATGGCGTTGCGCTCAAGAACAGCGTGTACTGAAACGAACTTTTGCTTCTTTGTGTCAAGAGTTTATTTGTTCGATTTGAGATGTTCTTGAAAGCATGACTTTCGTCTACAATTAGAAAGTTCTGGTCTCGAAATTTTTCTTTTGGAAATTTTATAGAGCAGTTGCTCACAAAACAAATTTCCAAACCTTCGGAGACAGCTTCTAGCAACCAACTAGCGCGCAATGTCGGCGGCGCTAGAATAAAGATTTGAATATCTTTTCCAAAGCTTTTAGCGACCTTTAGGCTCACAATTGTTTTGCCTGCGCCTGTCGCCGAAGTATCATATGCAATTTTATAACTGTTTAAAATCTCAATGAGCCGCTTTGAATGCTGCTGCTGCTCAACCGTGAGAACTTTCATCTTTGCCCAAAGAACAAATTTCAACGGCTCGCCATCTCATTTTAGCGACCCGGCGCAAACTTTCATGGCCGGTATCCGAATAGTCCAGGTACTTTTAGACCGTTTGCGCGCGCGGCCGTCCTGAATGCAAAGTAGTAAGAGATGTATATCCAAAGAATGAATACAACGTTCGCGACCAAGGAAGAAACAAGACCCTTCCATCCATAATTGCTGTAGAAAACAAAACAGTTTCCAAGAGTCCATATAATTGCAATAATAATGTAATCCCGAAGAGCATCGACCGCGGCGTTTAGTGTCGCCTGGTCCTTTGAAAAGTTCTTGACGGAGAATTTAGAACTCATTTCAACGCTTCCGAGCGAGAACTGAATGCCGGCAAAAAGAAGAGATTTTCCAATAATAAGCATAAGACTTTTGTTGCAGTCATTTGTCGTGCTCGTTTTAATTTTCTTCATTTATTCATAGTAATAAAATGCAATCCGCTGGGATAATTTTTACCTTTTATGGCACCGTTCTTATAGGACAAAAGAGAAATGGATACTGGTCTGGAATAGGAGGCAAGCTCGAGAAAGGCGAGACGCCAAAAACTGCCGCGGTCCGAGAATCTCTTGAAGAAATATTTGGAATATTCGATGAAGAAGTCGCGGCGGCAATTGCGCCAACTCTTAGATTAACTTTTGTCTATGATATCTATGGCTTCACTCTCTATAGAGCTACTTTCTCGACGCTGGAAAAAATTGCCTCATCTCTTGTCGAAATGAATGTTTCATCGATCCACTATCCAGATGGTATTCCGACAACAATCGACGGGCTCGTTTCAGAATTCAGGCCAAAGGGCGAAATTGCAGCGCTCGCTCTGATTAACAAGTCCAATTTTTTTGATTTTCAGTTGGATAAATATTTTAAGGGCGATTTGAAGAAGATTGGAATGTCCTGGTTATAGAAGCTCTGCGCTGTACTTTGTGCCAATCAAACAAGCAGAGAGCTGCTGAAATAACAGCTTTGATGCAAACGGCATTCTTGTCCACAATAAACTAGAGTTCCGGCACAAATGACATTCATCTTTGTGATTGCTAATAACTTTACAAATATTACACACTGGAACGTAGAATGCATCTGAGCGGTCGAATACACGAGTTGAAAGAAACGAAGATGCTCCGTGTGCAATAACCGCGTCTCTTTCCATTTCTCCAAGCCGGAGACCTCCATCTTTGCTTCTTCCGGCGGGCGGCTGTCGGGTCAATGTCGTTACGCTGCCGAAAGGACGGGCGTGAACTTTATCCGAAACCATATGTTTAAGTTTCTGATAATAACTCATTCCAACAAAAATGCGCGCCGGAAAAGGTTCGCCGGTTTCTCCATTTGTCAAGTTTTCCCAACCGTAATCGTCGAACCCGAATTCAGACAACGAACCCTCAATTTTTTCAGCAACGTTTGTACTATTCTCCGTAAAGGGTGTCGCGTCTACCAGCTCGCCGCTCATACAGGCATGCTTTCCCAGCACCATTTCTAAAAACATAGATATTGTCATTCTGCTTGGAAGAGCATTTGGATTGATAATGACGTCTGGAACTATACCTTCTTGGGTAAATGGCATATCTACTTGTGGAAGAATCATACCGGCAGTTCCCTTTTGAGCGCACATGTTGGCAAACTTGTCGCCGCGCTCGGGTATTTTGATAATTTTCAAGACTATTTTGACCATCTTATAACCATTTGAGCTTTTGAATACATCGACGCGCTCCACAATTCCTTCTTCATCAGAGAGTTCAGAACAGTCTTGTTTCGCGCCGCGCTTATCTGTGCAAATGCGACCCACAATAACATCCCTGCGCTTTACGTGCGATCTGAGTTTGACGATACCATTTTCATCAAGAAGATCGTAGTTTGTCATTCTCTTTCTAATTGCGACCGGAGGCAAACAGAATGTTTTGATTATGTTGATATCCTTTTTGAACTCTTCAACAGTTATTGTCTTGAATGTTATAGAGTGAAATAAACCTCTCTGAATAGATGCCTCATTGAATACAAGACTGTCTTCTGCATTCCAGCTTCCGCAGTTCATAATTGCAACGACGCAATTATTTCCGGCCGGCATTTCGTGGCAGCCCACAGCGCGCGCAATTGCAGTCGAGCAAAGAGTTCTCTGAACGGAAGGCATAAACTCACACGAAGTGTCATATCGTATTGCAGAACTAGTTGCAAAAATTCCAAGAGATTGTTTGATCATACTTGATTCATAAACATTACGCGGCGACTGCATATGATCTGAAAATGGAATACAACCCGCTGCGATACTATAGAGAAGACATGGATGAATTTCGCAGTAGTCAAAAGGACTAGTCTTGATTTCGTCTGGAAACATTGCAATTTGAGAATATTGAGCTTCGGCCGGATCAATCCAAGTAATATGCCCTTCACGGTCATAAACTGGCCGAGTTATACGGCCGCCGTCAGACAAGATATGAATTTCTTCGCGCGCCTCGTCGAAATATATATTGATGTAGTACGGAATTAGAGAGTTGGCCCGAAGACTTCTAAATCTTTGTACAAATTCTCTACCATTGAGAGTAAAGAATTTCAAAGTATTGTTGATCCAGACGTCAACTTGCTGAAAGCTTGTTCTATCTGTCGCGACAGAGAAATGTTTCAGCACAAGATCGCGCACGAACGGAGTTGTATACTTGTTTGTAAAGCGCGCCGCAACTGTCATATTAACAACTATTCCGCATGTCCGGCCTTCCGGAGTTTCAAATAAACAGATGTAGCCGAATTGCGACGGATGAATAAGTCTAATCTTGACATTTTTTCCTTCCTTTCCAATTGGAGTGCTTATTCTCTGGAGATGAGATAGCATACCAATATAGGAGAGCCGCGACAAAATTTGAGACACTCCGTGCCGCACGTATGCATTTTTCTGAATTCCCCAAGCGCCCTTTGCAAAATTGCTCTGAAATGTCTTGGAAATGAAGGCGCACATTTTGCTAATCAGGTCACCAGGACTGCTTCCCGAATAAGACTGTTTGAGAGTTCCTAAAAAGTGCTTGAAACAAATTCTAAAGAGGTTCAAAAGCAAAAGGCCGCTGTTCTCGAAGCGCTTGAACATGAGATTATCTCTTTCCGTTGGAACAATTCGTCCGAAGCGGCAAAGACACACTTGTTTGAACATATGACATACGGTTTTGAAAATCATTGACGGCGTCGCGCAATAACCCAAGTGCGGAAACAGCTCTTTAAAGATAACTTGGCGCGCGTAGATTAACTTTCTGTCATCAACATCGGTTGCTAAACTCGCAGTATCTGATTTTTCGTCCATCATTTGTAAGATATCTCCCTCGTCGATGTCAGACAAGTCGTCTTCATCTTCACAATCATCATCGCCGGCTTCTACCTCTGGGTCTTTGGCAATCTTGGAGGCGTATTGACCGATATACAGAAGCGCGTCATCTTGTTTCATATCATCTGCCTCCTGCGCCGCGAGACATAATTCCTGGAGTAGTTCTGGACGGTCTATTCCAATTTCGTTGTAAATCACATTTGGGTCATCGTATCCCAGCGCGCAAAAGAATACCATTATCGGAATATCTTTCGATATATATGGAAGAGAAATGTACGCGCTCTCTGAAATGGGCCTCGTTTTTGCGATTGAGCACTGAATAACGATAGAATGGCCGGTTTCTTCTGACATGGAGCGCATCGATGCTTTGATCTGATCCTTTTCTGAAATAACTTGAGGGATGTTATATGCCGCGCCTTCTTGCGTTACTAAAACTCTTTCATTTCCATTGATAATGAAATATCCTCCAGGATCTCGGCGGCACTCTTGTTCGTGTCGCGCTGAAGCATCTTGGCTCAGATTACACAGTACCGAGCGCACCATGACAGGCAAATGAGTTATCGTTGCTTTGTTTAGAACGGTCTGCTGTATTTCTCCAGTTATAATTGACGTTCTTTTTTGCAAGACGGTGGCGTAAAGAGATGCGCAATACGTCAAGTCTTTTTGGCGGCATTCCTGGGGATAAATTGGCCGCGTACGGCCGTCTTCAAGAATTGACGCTCGACCTGCGTGCACGTTTGTAAACGTAATTTCCATCTTGTATTCTTTTGATTCAAGGCATGTCTGAAATCCCTGGATCATCGCGGGCAAACCATTCATAACCATATGGTTGTAGCTCTCGATATGATGCTCTGAAACTCTGATTGATGATAAAAATTCCTCCATTTTGAACTATATTTTTATAACGAGCATTTTACTTAATTATTCATTTTAACATATAAATGCCTACAGAATATCTTGAAATAAATAGTCAGTATAGAGATAGGTCGCAATATCCACTTGCTTCCGATTTCATCGTCCGAATTGCTCAATCTGGTAGCAAGAACGCGCGCAACTCTGTTGACCCTGTTTGTCAATCTTCGGTAGGTCTGTTATCATCTGGAGACGAAGCAATCTTTGTCCCGTTTGTAACGGCTTCTGCTGACCTTACTCCTACTAGTGGAACATTTTCCTCTTCATCCAGCGGCACAACTGTCGTTTTTTCTGCAACAGCGGGAGACCTCAGTCATATTTTTGACTATTATTCTGGCGCGACTATTGGGACACTTGACCCAACTGCAAACGCGCGCATTATTCACTGGTCGTATATAAACACGTCCGGCGGCTCCGATTTCTTTCAAGCTCAACTAACTTCGAGTTTATCGCCCGCGACATATACGATATATGACCCAACTGATTTTAGTGATACAAATATCCCACTTGTTTTCATCCCTTCATCTCAGAGTTCAGATAACTTTTACATTAACCAAATTATTTTCAATCAAACTAAAAACGAATGGCTTTCGATTGAAGCATTTGATGGAATAACACACGTTGCCGCTCTCGACACAACAAACAGTTCCGGGCACTATACTGGACCATGGGATATAACAGACACACTAACACTTCGCGCCGAGGCGCCCGCTCAGTATGGAAACAATATAAGTATTCAAACATCAACAACAGGAATAATTGTTCCCCTTGGGTCAGGAGTATCTGCAAACGTCTATATTGGTAGCTTTCTAAGAGTTTTATCAACTCCTCCGCAATATGTTCGTATCACCGCTTTCAATACGGCAACAGATACGGTCACTGTATATCCTGCATTCACGGCCCCTGGCCCTTATCCTGTTTCAGTTGCATACGAATTTCTCCCCTTTTCATACGATAATGAGGGATTTCTAAGTTTCAACAATTCATCGGCCGCGATTCGAGAAGCAGTATGCTATGATATTTCTCTCATGAATATTATTTTGCCGAGTGCAACTCTTACAGTTTCTCGCGGCTCACATATAGTATTTTATCCCTATATCTATGTCGAGTTTCGATCAGAGAAAAACTCCGACGGCCAGGGAGCAAATGCTTTGATATCAAACGACCCAAACGCGCGCCGAATGCTTTTTAGAGCAACTGCAGGCGACAATGAAGATGTCCTTATTAATCCCTTTTTACGTCTTAGTGGAGATGGAACGGTTCAGAGAATTAAACTTGACCCGCTGTCAAGTTATCGTTTTGCTGTGCACCTTCCCGACGGCAGCTTTTTCCAAACTGAGGCGGCCGAAACAACGTCGCCTCTTCCTCCAAATCCTCTTGCTCAGATATCGGCGCTTTTTTCGATAACGCGCGCTTCTAGTTAATGGTCATACACTCTCACGAAATGTTTTTCGCAAATCCACAATTAATCCACATTGCAGTTGAACTTGTCGTCCTGATGGGGCTTGTATTTTGGTTTCATATGAGAGAAAAACGTTTAGTTGCACATCTCAGAACGACTTTGCAACGAGTTGACGCACTCGAACTGAGAATTCTTCACTTGGAGTCTCTCTTGACAAATCAAAACGCGGTGCCAGTCGCAGAGTCGTACTTCTCTTCTCCGCCAAATTCGCCTCCTGTACCGACAGTTGCGCGCGTCGTTGTTGTTCAAACTGAGGGTAAAACTCAAGCGGCGAAACCGAAAGAATCTTCTGTTGAAATTGAAGAAATTCAAGATGCGCCCTCAGAGATTACACCGCCGGAAAAACCAAAAACAGTTGAGCCGGTTGAAAAAGCAGAAGCAGCAGATAAAGACCCATCCGAATAAAAATACACCTAATTTCAAATCTAATAGATTTGAATTCTCAATTATCTGAGGGTCTTATACTGCCATTTTGGCGGAAATCTTTGCATGATAAAAGTATCCCCACAGTTTAACGTAGCTTTCATCTAACTCGGAAAAATCATCAAGCGATATATCTTTTAAGACTTCAAGTTGCGGCGCGATGAGAGGCTTTCTCTTCAGTTGTTCTGTCGCTGCTTCAATATGTGTTTTGTAAATATGCGCGCTTCCAATTGATATAAACAGCTTATTTGGAATCATGCCAACATGCCGCGCGACTAAGTGAACAAGGAGAGCATAGCTTGCAATGTTAAAAGGAAGTCCTAGGAATACATCAGCGCTTCTTTGATACATGAGCGCGCTCAGTCTTAAACAGCCCTTTTCCTTTTCCTCTTCACAAAAGAACTGAAGAACAATTCCATGGCAGGGCCATAAAACGCCGGCTTCAGATTGTGCCGGATTGAAAGTTGTGAGCATCAAGCGGCGTGAAAATGGGTTTGTTTTTAGTTCCTTCATTATACTTTGAAGTTGGTCGATATTTTGGCCGCCGAAAGACCGCCATTGAAAGCCGTACATTGGGCCCATTTCTCCCTCGGAGTAGTCCGGCAATCCGCGCGCGTCCAGAAACTCTCGCGATGTATTGCCGCGCCAAATATTGACATTTGCGGCCTCAAGCTCTTTTGTATTTGTTTTTCCAGCCAGAAAGAAGAAAAGTTCTAATTGAATCGCGCGCCAAGCCATCTGTTTTGTTGTGAGGAGGGGAAAACTTTCTCTCAAATCAAATTCTAAACTTTTTCCAAAAAGATTTAGTGTTCCAATCTTTGTGCGATCCATTTGCTCGGAGCCGCGCGTCAAGATATCTCGAAGCAAATCTAGATAAACCTCTTCATTATTTCTCGCTGACGTCGGATAGTATGTTAGGAATTGAAAGCCCGTGCGTTGTTTGAATGTTTCGAGGCGGAAGTTTGAATAGTTCAAAAAGAAAGTATCTCCATTGGTAGTGCGATTTATCCGCGACACGAACATTGCTTCGATTGGAATTTTTTGTTCAGAGATGATTGAGTTGAATAATTTTGCGCCGCCGATTATGAATATCTTTCTATCAGCATTTCTCTTTCCTATATAGCATAATGCGCCATCGATTGAGCCGGCAACAAAATGAGGAGCGCCTTCAACCGAATGATTGTTTTCTGTGATGACTATATTCACTCTATTTGGAAGAGGCCGAGAGCCGAAACTTTTCCATGTCGAGCGGCCCATTATGATATAATGACCTGAAGTGAGATCCTTAAAAAGCCTGAAATCTTCTGAAAGATACCAGGGAATGCTTCCTCGCGCGCCGATAACACAGTTCGGACTTGATGCGTAGATAAAGAAAACTGACATTTTTTAAAACCCCACACTTTTAACTGAGCGGCTATCCTCTTGATAATACTTTAAATACACATTTCAAATACAAATGCAAATATTATTTGAAAGAGATTTTATTTCCTACTTTGTTGAATTTCTTGACGCGCGCGAGCGAATTGCTGTGAGACAAACGTGCCGCGCGTCAAGAAATTCAATAGTGCGACAAGATGGACTGACGGCTAAAGAAGTTCACCTTATGCCCGAGTACGGAAGCAGACCAATTTTACGCAAGTTTCTAGTTTGTTCTAAATGCGGCCTTTTGTTCAAAAGTCTATTTGAGCATTTTGAAATCTTTCCGTCGCATAATCACGAAACTTGGATATATCACTCGTTAATCGACGTGGCTGAGGGCTTGCCGATCACGAAACAAGAGGTAAGGGAAATTCTTTCTTGTCGTCGGATTCATATACAGACAAATTATGGTTATATCGAAGAGAACGACATTCGGGCTCGAGGTTTGTGCTTCTCAAAAAAGTCGCGCAGGTTTTATATTCACTTAAATCGTAATCCCCTATATATAATTGATTCGCGCCTCTACTTAAGAATAAGACTTGGAGTTCAACAACCCAAATTTGCCGCGATAATAAGCATCAATATTGAAGGATTAGATTTTTGCGAGGTAGATGAACGGTTCAGTAAATTCGCTATATTTGCAGGCTTAAGTTAGGTAGATTCGCGCGTGCAGGGGTTTCCTTTTGACACATCGTAATGTGGAGTAGGGGTTTCTGTGACACCACAGATATCAGTATTTCCAAGAATATTGCATTGCACGGGTTTATACCTCACTATAACGTTAGTTCCATTTTGACATTTACCCCTACCAGGCACTGTACCTGCATCGGGAATATTGGGAATAAATGGAGCAGTATCGCCGCTGATATCAAAGTGCATATTTTGAGTAGTACAATAGTTTATTTGTGATTTATTAACATCACTTCTGCATCGCCCATATTCAGTCTGTTTTGAAATGGCGAGAGGAGGACTTTGAACACCCGGCTCACATGCGCTATAATATTTTTCAGACACAGCGTCATTCCAAAACCAATTGCCGTCGTCATATTGCGCAATAATTCCTGGAGCTCCTTCACCATCAAGTTTATCAACTTGCGAAAAGTCAGCCTCAAATTTGAGGTAGGCATCTTGAGTTGAAGAATTGACACAATCAGCGTAGTTGCAACAATTTCCACCACAGCCGGTGAAAGGAAGAACAAGATAAATTGGGAATGGTTCGTTCGTATTTGGATTTACTGCAATACTATCATCATTTATATCTACACAATCAGACTCATTTGTGCACATATTCGCCGAAGCTAAATCTGACGTTCCCTTTATCTTATCTGGAAATTTATTGATCTGCTGAACAAGGAAACAAGGAGGTCTATTAGAGTTCTGATATGTTCCTTGAGCTGCAGACTCGATAATATCACGAACCCATGAGTCCAAATTTTTATAATGTTGAGCTATAATACCCCAAGGAATAGCAAATGGATAGCGTATGACTGTAACTTCTTTTCCGTCGATAATTATCTTTTCTTCTTGTTGTATTTTATCGTACCTAATAGATTTTTTATCGTAGTTATCCGGCCAAATAGGATTTGAGTCTGGAAAATTCGTGGTAGTTGCCCAACCTATCCAAGGATCTGATACGCCACCGCCACCGCCGCCACCGCCG
>JACCDN010640243.1_pt1 | contig 86908 bp, 80 predicted proteins | sample 7441691 | NCBI WGS metagenome assembly JACCDN01 (sample SAMN15323439, study PRJNA562643) | freshwater metagenome | isolation source: river surface water | place: USA:Blue River Watershed | collected 2017-08-16
CAGCTTCCCCGGCATTACCAAATTCGCGTTATGGTCCAATGTGGGTTCCAGCTTTAAGCTGACCAGCCAACAAGTGGTCGCGGTGGTCGTCGGCTTTTCCGTCGGTGCAGCGGCGGCTGGATTTTTCCGGCTCGGCTATCAATTGGGTCAGGTCTTTGCCCGCGTCGGTGACGCCATATCGATGGCGATATTCACCGAATATGCCCGCGTTGCGCACACCGTCGACGCCAAAGATGCCAGCAACTTGCTCAGCCGCATGATTAAGGTGTCCGGCGTTGCGGCGGTGCTCGTATTGGCGATTGTCGGCTTCACCGGAAAACCCGCTTTGATATGGATATTTGGCGCAGAGTTTGTCGCCGCTTATCCGTTGGTATTGATCTTGGGCACAGCCACCGCCGTGCAATTTGCCACATTGGGGTTGGAGCCCGCGCTGCTCACCGCGGGCAAGGCTGGACGCGTGATGCTGTGCAGCCTTGCCGGCGCTGTTGTCGTGGTGCTGATGATGATCTGGCTTATGCCCATTTATGCCGAGGTGGGTGCAGCATTTGCGATGTTAGGCGCAGCATTGGTCAACGCCGCGCTGCTGGTCATTTCCTATCGGCAAAAGATCGTTGCGCCAAAAACCGCAGACGCGGCTTAACGCGGTTCGTGCGCCTTTATGAAGGTCGTAACATCGGTAATGACAGACGCCTTGTTCCGGAAGGGACGGGCGACCGCCATGATGATATCGGAATGGCCAACATCGGGATAAATTTTCAGCTGCTGTTTCCCACCCAGCGCCGCGATCCGTTCCGACAGGACCTTGCTGTTGCGTGGTTTAACCACAGTGTCCTTGTCCCCCGTCAGCAACAACAAAGGCGGCGCATCGGCGCGCGCAAAGGTGATCGGCTGGGTCTCGGTTAAGTCAGGCCATTGGCCAAGGGCAATTTTCGATGAGTCGGTCGTGAGCGGCAAGAAATCATATGGGCCCGCGAGCCCGATCACGCCTTTAATAACGTCCGTCCCAAGGCCCTGCGCCTTCAAATAGCGCGGATCAAGCGCCGTCATCATCGCGATATGCGCGCCGGCGCTGTGTCCCATCAGGAAGATTTGGTCGTTGTTGCCCTGATGCTTGGCGATATTTGCGTGCACCCACGCGATGGCCTCCGCTGTGTCGTCCACAAATGCGGGGAAGCGGACCGCAGGCGATTTGCGATAATCTGCAATGACGGTGACAAAACCGCGCGATGCAAAGGCACGACCCAAAAAGCCATAGCCCTCCCGCTCACCATCGCGCCACGCGCCACCATGAAAGAAGATGAGGACGGGGTAAGGCGCAGACGCGGCGCCTTCAGGTGCATAGATATCCAGCTTCTGCCGCGCGTCGGTGCCATAAGCGATCGCCGTCACGGGCGCTCCATCAAACTCGGCCGCGCCCGGTGCCCACCGGTCCGCAAAATCGAGCTTTTGTGGATCACTTTTGTTCCAGAGCCATAAGCCGGAACCAACAAGTGCAAGGAGCAAAGCAATAAGGATATATTTGATCATGCGCGCTATGTGCCGTTTAACCATCGGAAACACAATGACAAACGGGCGTTGCGATACCCCTGTTACCCACAGCATTGAATAAGCCTTCAACCAATATCGCCGCTTGCCTAATGGCTTCGTTGACCGCATTCTGGTTCTCGAGCAGAATTCCTGGGGGGTGGAGGTTTTGTGGACGAATTACCAACGAGATTTATATCATCATTTGTCGTCGAGTTCATAAGTGATTTCATGCACTTCTGCGTTGAAAAATATGGATTTTCTACTGAAGAAATTAGCATTATTTGCGTGGTTGCAACGGAAAGCACTCGGGAAATCCGGCATGACGGATATTTGCTCAAAACCTATGGAGCCGAGGGTCAGGCTATCCCTGATGAGTTCAGATTTCCGGTCAGCGTTCAGTTCGTTTGTCGACGGTTGGGCATGCGGCGAGAAACGACGCGACGAAAACTCGAAGACTTAGCAAATAGAGGTTTTCTAAATAAAATTAAGGGCGGATATGCCCTGCCAGCACAAACAAATGCTGCTGATTATACGCAGGAGTTGCGCGACTTCTTGGTAGCAAAAATCTCTAATCTGCGGACGTATATAGAAAAAATACCGGTATAATTGCGCCAGCGGCGGATCGGGAGCAACTGAATCCCGATGCCCAAATTGGGCAAACCGTGTTGTTGAAAACTTTTATGGTTAATATTTACCCTCCACGACTCGGGGATGTGGGGACAGTCCTAGTGGCAGATACGGAACCAAAAGACGCAACCGATGCCTTGCTGGCAATTGGGCAATGCATACAGACTGCAAGAAAAAAAAGCAGAATGACAGTGGCAAAGTTGTCCGCAAAGACCGCCATTTCAACGCGATTTATTGAGTATATCGAGGCCGGTGAGTTCAGCAAACTCCCCGGACGATCGCATGTGCTGGGTTTCACACGATCCATTTGTCGAGAATTAGCATTAGATGCCGAAGAGATTGTTCGGGCAATCAAGTCAGCGATGTATCCTGACCCAATGACGGAATTCGAACTAACGATTGCGCAACAGATGAAACGCCCGCTGATCGCGAAGATCGTGAATGCGTTGAAATCTGTTCTGGACCGGCACTGACCGTTCGAAAACCCATTCTCTCGTTTTCGTGCGCGAATTGGAGCCGCAATCAACTTAATAGGGTTGCGGTTCATAAAAGGCACAACGAATGATGCGTTAAAAAGATAACAAAAAAGGGCTCGCGATTTCTCGCAAGCCCTTGAATTTGTTCGGAAAACCGAGTTTTCGGTTTAGCGTTTCGAAAACAATAATCTCACCAAACTATTGATATTAAATAATTAAAAGACGTTTTATATACTTTTTTCAATCAAGGTTTGTTATGTTTTCCTATATAAATCAGAGACTTATAAACTCTCACAACCCTAGCAAATCCCAGTTACTGCCCTTGAGACGCTTGGAGACACAACATCCGCACTGTTGATCTTGTTTCTGCTTTATTCCGTGACGCCTCAGACGAGCATTTCCCCGTCTTATCATCCCTTTCATAACTCTGGCAGTAATCGCCCTCATCATCAGGACCAGGGTTCGCTTTTTCCCACTCAGAAACGCACTTATCTACCTCGCTGGCGCACCCACTCAGGGAGAGTAAAGCAAGGGCGACAAATAAGTTTTTCATTTCATAATCCTCGTGAAGGGACAGCGCTGATACACCATATTTAATGCTGAAGTTATATTCCTTTGGACAACCCTAGCAAATCCCAATTTTGCGGCGCAGGATTTTTGGCGGATTTTGGTTGAAAACTTTTCAGAATTTCCTCGGCGATCTTAATGAAAACAAGTCCCTGCTAAACCCGGGTTTAAGCAAGGTAAAAAGGGGACCCGTTTTTGAGGGTTGTTTTGGTTGCTTGCCTCAGCAAACCCACTCGTTAGTTTGATGACGTCTTCGACGCAATGAAGGCTATCCCTCCCGCACTTTATCCCTGCCTGTTCTGGCATTTCGATAATGTTTCGCCGTCTTTCAATTGTTCAGTCGCATTGTCGTAACTGAAAATAATCGATGTCCCTCGTATTTCACCAGTCAAACTAGATTTAAAATCGGCACGACCGCTGATTTTACTCCCGTCAATATCCATAACTTTAATGGCGTATCGAACGTCTTGTCTCATATACTGATATCTAATCGTACCAATTTGCGTGGATGTGTTGAGGGTGAGCCAGTATTTTGACAGCCCGCTATCACTCACACAAAATTTATCTACCTGAAGCGGAGGGGTTTCTTTTGTACAAGCACAAGTGAGCAAGATGGAGCTGATCAACAGCAGTGAGCATAATGGGCTACGCGAGAGTTTTTTCACTGCTCAACTTCCTTTTTACGCTCATTTCACGATATACGGCGGCATCTAGAATAATATCGTCGGACTTTGACAACCTTATTCGGAGCAATGCGAATCTCCATATACCACTTGAGCTAGCGATGCCTTAATTTACAGGATTTTTCGTGTTGTCCGCTGGAGTACGATTTGTCGTAATATCAGAGGGTTGGCGGTATTTGTCTTTTGCGTAACGTGTCAAATCTTCAATAATGTACGGAGGAAGCTTGGGCGTTTTTGATGCCATACAATCAACGAGAAACTGATTCCGAGCAATTGTCCCCTTGTTCAGATCGTCCAGATTGCGCCCTCTAACAATTTCAACTTTGCTCAGTTCAAAGTTGCACTGATCCCAAAACCTTTGAGTTTCATCAGATGCCGATGTAGTTTCCGCACAGGCATTTAACGCGATGGCAGATGTAATTATAAAAAAGCCACGCAGCATAATCGCTCTCCTCGCACTGCTAATCCGACTAATCCTCAAAAGATGCCCTGACTGCGCCCACTAAAGTCTTATTCATTTGCCCCTGACACTCCTCTAGACTTTAGGATCGAACTTAGAGCATTGTCCCTCGATTAATTCTGGTTTGGCGCCATTATGGGTTCCATATGCATCATTGATCCAAAGGTTGCCCGAACGTCGAAAAATGAACCCTCTCACAAACACTTTTCGTCCAGCAGCAAGATCAATCAACGACCCATCTTCCTCAATTGAATAGTCCTTGTAATGCGGTGCTCTGTCGTAGACTTTTTCGTTGCCTTGGAACTTCAATATAATCCGGTCTTTTTCGACAATCACAGAACCAACATCGTCGCGGATTTTACATTCTAATAGGATCGCTTTGTTGCCTGACCCGCAACTGGCAAGAAAAAGTCCAATGGTAATTGTAAGGCAAGATTTGGCGACGTTCATTTGATCCCCCAATAATGCAACGGACGCTGCCCGATAAAATGTTGAGATACTAGTCCCGAAATTCCTCAGACCTTGCCTTAGTGGCGTCATTCGTTAGTTTGATGAAGGGATCGGGAGGGATCGGGCAATGAAACGCATTAAATTAATCGCGGCAACAGCGCTCATAATGGCAGCGACACCCGCTTTCGCTGCGAATTGGGTTTATGTGCTGACGGACAGCAATGGCACAGTTATCTATTACGATGCCGACACGATTCAGCGCTCTGGAAAGTGGGTTACCGTTTGGGAAAAATGGGATCACTCACGCGATAAGACTGTTAAGGAACGCGAAAAAAAAATTCGGTTAACGTACGACTGTGTGCAAAGGACGAGTACTAATCTCAGCGCAATTTACTATTATCCCGACGAAAAAAACAAAACCTTTAATTTTAAAACTTCCGAGCAATCATTTGTTGCTCCCGAAACTGTCGGGGAGGCGACATTGGAAGCAGTTTGCGCGGCGACGGCGTCTCAGTAATCCATCGCTCCGAAGCAGGTCAGGTTTTCCATCTTAACCCGTTGAACGGTAGAGAGTGATACACCAAGTTTCCCGGCAGTCTTTCGCATCGACAAACCATCATCAAGCAGTATCAGGATTTCGCTACGGTCAATTGTCTTAGGGCGACCCTTATAGCGACCTTTCGCCTTGGCGATTGCTATCCCCTCGCGCTGACGTTCCAGCATAATGTTCCGCTCGAACTGATAGACGGCACCAAGCATCGATAACAGGAGTTGAGACACGGCATCGGTCTGGTCGTTGGTAAAGGTCAGGTTCTCTTTCACAAACCGCAGCGCGCAACCTTTAGCCGTGATTTGACGAACCAATCGATGTAAGTCTTCCATATTGCGGGCGAGACGCGAGATATCGTGGACGATCACCTCGTCACCCTCGCGGACGTAATCCAGCAGTTCGATCAGTTTTGGTCGGTCGGCAGTTCGCGCCGATACTTTCTCTTCAAATACCTTATCTAGGGTGAGCCCTTCTAATTGGCGATCGGTATTTTGATCTACCGTTGATACCCGAACATATCCAACCCTTGCCATTATCGTATTCCTTTAAGTCTATGACATACTTCTTTATATCGTATTCATAAATCTTCGACTACCTAAAAGAATACAAATGACGTATTTTTTTATCGTATTCGTTTGGGCACAGCCTAAAGAACACAGCGAAGCCCATCGTAATTTGTATCCTTTTGAGTTGCGGCTATTTTTTGGATACACTATGTTCGTTATATCCTAAGAATCAAAAGGATACATAATGGCAAAAATTGGCTACATGCGTGTCAGCACGGTCGACCAAAGCACCGAACGACAGCTCGACGGCATCCCACTCGACAAGGTGTTCGAGGAGAAAGCATCAGCTCGAAATGTGAGCAGACCGAAACTCGTCGAGCTGCTGGATTACATCCGCGAAGGTGACGAGGTGATCGTTCACGACATTTCTCGCCTAGCCCGTAACATCGAAGACCTGCACGGGCTAGTGCGCCAGATTACCCACAAAGGCTGCGTGATCCGATTTCAGAAAGAGAACCTGACTTTCACAGCCGACCGCAGTGATCCCACCAGCGAGTTGCTGCTATCGATGCTGGGGGCTGTCTACTCCTTCGAACGCCAAATTTTGCTTGAACGTCAGAAAGAAGGCATCGCCATCGCCAAAGCGAAGGGCAAATACAAAGGTCGTCCAAAGGCGATATCGACAGCGCCCATCCTCGAATTGCTCAATGGAGGTCTATCAATGCGAAAGACCGCTGAACGGCTAGGTATCTCGCTGTCGACCGTGCAACGGGTGAAAATAGAAAACCGTTTGGTCGTTGGCGTGAATGACTCCTAACTTGTAGCGGTCAATGATCACGGCGGATCATTCAATAGATACGCCCAGAAACAGACTCCATTTTTGGCGAACGCAGTTTGATACCTAGCCGTTTCGCCACATAGAACTCTATCATCGCTAAAGTTGGCATGTAAGATCCCTGCCGAACCTCTTCATCATAGGCACTTGAAACCGTTGCCTCAACAAAAGGTTCCCACTCGGCTCCATCGGCTTGTTTGCACTTGACGTTGAAACCGTCTCCAGTCGCTTTCACACGGTAAACATAAGGTCCGTCTCTGAGTTCAAACATGAACCGAACGCACTTCTATTTGTGCGTTGGTCTGCCCAAAGCGCCTTCCCTCCATCACTTACCCATCGCCTGCTTCTGCGCCCTCGCGAACGAGAACCGCGTCGCCTGATCCCGCGCTTGAGGGTCAGTCATGATGATATTCCGCATTTCGCTGTCACCCTGAAATGCCCGAACCATTCCCTGAAAGAATGCCTGCGAGAAGGTGTTGTAGACCACATCCGCCGGATTGTTGCGGATCATATCCATCATGTCGTCGTTCAGTATTTCTCGGTTTACCCGTTCGAACCGTTCGAAGTCTTCTCTCGTAAAGTTCGTCCCGTGACGTTCATTGAATGACTCAATTATCTGAGAAAGAGACTTTTCCTCTTCCTCAGTATAGCTCGTTCCAAACTCGGTAATCGGCGATAGAGTGGCGGTGCCGAGAGTAATTGCGCCGGACTCCTGCTCTTCAAGTTTGAACGCTGACATTTTCAACATGTCGTCCGTAACATTGAGCTCCGGCGGAACATCACGCGACGGCAGCAATCGCGACAGCCATGCGGAGTAGGCGTAGAGCTTTTCAAGCCAAACGTCGTTCAATGCTGTGACCTGAGCAACGAAGGAGTAGAAACGCAAGAAACTCCGAAGCAGTTGCCGGAACTCTTCTTGTTGCGCTTCATCTTCATCGAGACTGAAACGTTCTACCGCCAATCGCACCGTGCCTTCGAGTAGCAAACGATCATCCGTTGTGAGATCGCCCTTGAAAAACCCTGCAGCGAACCGCTCGACTTCATCCTTGAGAATATAACGTGACCCAGAAATCTTACCTTCAAGGTCGTAAATCTGGTTGAGGTCTGTGCGCTCTTCTAGTTCCGACGCTTCAAAATAAGGGGCGAAAGCCTCAGCAATATCATCAGTCGTGTTCTGGAAATCGAAAACGAAAGTGCGTTCCTTGCCCGGATGCGTCCGGTTCAAACGAGCCAATGTCTGAACTGCCTGAAGTCCAGCTAGTTTCTTATCGACATACATCGCAACCAGCTTCGGCTGATCGAAGCCTGTCTGATATTTTTCAGCGACGACAAGGATTTGATATTCGCTAGTATCGAACTTCTTGGGCAGTTCCGTATCGGTAAAGCCGTTCGCAGACGCTTCTGTCCAATCCTGCCCGTCGACCTTCAAATCACCTGAGAATGCAACCAGAGCCTTTAGGTCGTTATAGCCCTTGTCACTTATATAGCGATTGATGTGCTGCCAATAGCGCAGAGCATGTTCACGGCTCTGTGTGACAACCATCGCCTTTGCCTGACTATCGAGTTCCCGCGCAACGTGGCGACGGAAATGTTCGATGATTACTTCTACCTTCTGATCAATCGCAGTCGGATGAAGTGACGCAAACCTAGCCACCCTCGACTGCGCCCGACGACCCGTCAACTGAGGGTCATCCTCTATGGTCTTTTCTAGTTGGTAGTAGGCTTTGTAGGTCGTGTAGTTCTGGAGCACGTCCAGAATGAAGCCTTCCTCAATCGCCTGACGCATCGAGTAGAGATGGAAAGGATGTGGTTTGCCGTCGCTGCCGATCTTGCCAAAACGCTCGAGCGTCACGTTCTTGGGGGTAGCAGTGAACGCGAGGAACGAGATGTTTTTCTGCGGACCTCGCGCTGCCTGATGAGCAAGAATCAGGTCTTCGATGTCGTTTTCTGAGTTATCTTCACGGGTTAGCGCATCAGACATTGCCTGTGCCGCCTTGCCAGATTGCGAACTGTGCGCCTCGTCGATGATGACGGCAAAGCTCTTGGACGACTGACCAGAAATCGCCGCTAGATGCTCCGTGCCGAACTTCTGGATCGTCGTGATGATGATCCTCGCACCCTTCTGGATCGCCTCCTTCAGGTCACGGGAAGTGCCATCGATCTTTTTGACCACACCGCCAGTTTGCGCGAAGCCGCTGATCGTTTCCTGTAACTGACGATCAAGCACCAAACGGTCAGTGACAATGATTGCAGTGTCGAAGATCGGCAGGTCCTGATCGTCATGAAGGTTGATGATCTGGTGCGCGGTCCAAGCGATGGTGTTGGACTTACCCGAACCCGCACTGTGCTGGATGAGATAGTTCCGCCCAGCCCCATGCACCTTTGCATCGGCAAGAATGTGACGCACCGCATCGAGTTGCTGGAAACGCGGGTAGATCAGCCGTTCCTTGCCATCCCGTTCGAGATGGATGAACCGACCGATGAGGTCCAATAACACTTCTCGCGAGAAAGCAGCCTTCGTCTCCAGCAGGTCTTTGTAGAGATAGGCAACGCGATTCTCATTTGGAACATCGGGATTGCCCGCGCCACCATCGCGACCACGATTGAACGGCAGAAAACGCGTTTTCCCGTTCATCAGCCGTGTCGTCATCGACACGTTATCCTGATCGACTGCGAAGTGAACAATCGCGCCACGCTTGAAGGTCAGCAGCGGTTCACCAGCCGGTGAACGATCTTGTCTATACTGCTTTTCTGCATGGCGAATGGTCTGTCCGGTGAGATGATTTTTCACTTCAAGCGTCGTAACGGGGATACCGTTCACGAAAGTCGCAATGTCGATGGCATTAGCGTTCTTCGCGGAATATTTGACCTGCCGCATCACCGACAAGATGTTGGCTTCATACAGACGGGTCAGTTCAGGGTTCAGGTTTGAAGCTGGCTTGAAATAGCACAGCGCGAAGTGGATGTTCGGCACAAGTTTGATCCCGTCCCGCAGCACCTTGTGCGTCGATTGCTCGTTCAGCGCCTTCGCCAGACGCTTGAGAACCTCTGCCTCTGCCGCACCGCTGTAGTGATCGACCAGAGTTTGCCATACTTGGGGTTGGGTCGCTTTCAGAAAACGAAACAGCAGGTCGGTATCGAGAGCCAGCGTAACGTCATAATCGGTCGCGCAGGTGCGTTCGATATACCCCTGATCGCGCACGAGACAGCGGACGATATGCTCCTCAAACACTTTCTCTTGGTGAATGTCAGCGGTGGTGTGAGATGCCTCGCTCAATGTTCCATCTCCGTTTGGACGTCATTCAACAGCCGTTCGTTCGAACCTGCCTTGCCCCATTCCGCAACGTTGATCTGACCAGTCACTGCAGCGGTGATGAGGGCGGAGCGATATTCCTTGAGGCGGTCGATGGACACCTGAGTTCTCAATGCGATAGGGCGATAAGCGGCTTCAATCCCCATTATCCGTCTACCTATCTCCTGTTGTTCATCCAGAGGGGGGTAAGGTATTCGTATTTTCGACATTACACCGTTCATCAACTTTGGATTGATGTCATGGCGAACAAAAAAGTCAGTCGCCATATCGAGGGCAAACTGCGCATAATCTAGATCGACAGACTTCGTTAGAGGTCGGAGCGTTCCACATACGTTGGTGCAGTTGAACTTCCCTTTTCTTCTAAAAACGGTTCCTGCCTTCGCGCCATCTGTCGTCCATGTAAGATATTCTCCATCAAAATCATAAGTACCTATTGACCCCATAACTCCATCATCTGCCGTTTGCGATGAGTATATTGGATAAGGTCCTTCGTTTTCTGCAATATATTCGTGAGATATTACGCGCCCTCGCCCAAGTTCAAATAGCATCCAAACTGCCCGTTCTTCCCAGTGAGCAGGAATATGAGGCGACCACACAATCTTTGTGTCTCTGATCGAGCCACTACCTTTACCTGTGACGAGATCGAGTTTCGCAACCTTCGCCTTCTCCCCCAGCAACGCCACCAACCGCTGCTTCTTCTCGATCAGCAGGTCGATCCGCGCAGTTTCACGGTCCAGAAAATCAGCAATCGCGCGTTGGGTGGGTAGATCGAAATCTGGGAAATGCGAGTTTCCTACGAGGCTACCGTCAATGTTGACGATTGTGGTTGACGGAAGATTTGATGCGATGTGATCTTTGAATATCTTGGACTGAACAAAATATTCAACAAATCTAAAGTAAGACTTTTCTCTTTTGACTCTAAGGGCACCAACTCTTTGATTGAGCGCACAGGGTAAATCGTCGCGATCAATCACCCCGAAGTTTTCGATACTGCCAGAAAGCCCTATACAGATGTCCCCCTCCCTTAGCATAAACTTTGTTGGGATTTGATCTCTTGGGTAACACCTACCATCGTGAGTGATTTTCCCTGATTTGAGATTTGATTGCCTTACAATCGGAATGCCATCGTCGGTGAACCCTTCTGATTTGAAAGCATAACCGTTGATAATATCGGTGCTCCATTTCAACTTCATTCCACCACCTCCTTCAACAAAGAGGCAATCTCGGCTTCCAACGCCTTCAACTCCGCATCAATCTCCTCCAACGGACGCGGCGGCACATATTTATAGAAGTAGCGGTTGAAGTTGATTTCATAGCCGACGCGACCGATCTCGCCATCCTTGTCGTCGGTGTAGGATTCATCGACCCAAGCATCCGGCACAAACGGCAGAACCTCGCGCTTTACATATTCGCGCCAATCCTCACCCAGCGGCACCAGTTCGTGATCGCGCAGGTCGCTATCGGGTTCAGGTTCGCCGTTCTTGTCAGCGCACACCACCGCGTCGTCATCCCGTTCACCAATGGCTGACAGGATCGCCTTCTTGACCGGCGCTCCGACTTTGACGCCAGCCTGCTTCAATGCCTTGTCTAGTGCCTCCGAGAACTCATCTCGATCGAGCCACTTCTTACCTTCTGGCAGATAGTCCAGCAGAGCAGCCAGAATCCCATCTTGGTCGTCCTCATCCAGTTTGATGAAAATCTTCGTATCGCGCAGTGCATCAATCCGCTCTGGCGTAACCTCGAACGCGAGTTTCAGCGGACGTTCGACGCTGATTTCACGATAGCCGAAATCGGTGGTGGCAAAGATTTTCGAGAACTCGCCCCATGTCCCATCACCGTTCAGCATCTCGCTATAGATGCGGGTGATTTCGTCGGTCGCTTCCGATGGAATCTCGCGGCGCTTCGACCCGAGAGATTTCCGCATCGATTTCCAGAACCGCTCACCCGACGCGTCAATCAACTGCACCTTACCGCGACGTTCTTTGTGTTTCCGGTTGGACAGCAGCCACACATAGGTCTGAATGCCGGTGTTGTAGAATAGGTCGGTAGGCAGCGCGATAATCGCTTCTACCCAATCGTTTTCTAGCAGCCAGCGCCGGATTTCGCTTTCACCAGAACCTGCACCGCCGGTGAACAGCGGCGAACCATTCATAACGATGCCAATCCGCGATCCTTGCTCGTCCTGCCGCATCTTGGAAACCATATGCTGAAGGAACAACATCTGACCGTCTGAAATGCGTGGGAGACCTGCACCGAAGCGTCCGTTCGCGCCTTCCTCGTCTGCTTCTGCCTTGATGGCGTCGGCATACTTCTTCCAGTCCACACCATATGGCGGGTTGGATAGCATATAGTGAAACCGCTTGCCGCGATGCGCATCGTCCGTGAGCGTGTTGCCGAATGCGATGTTGTCTGGATCGTGTCCCGTTACCAGCATATCCGACTTACAGATAGCAAAGGACTCGGCGTTCAATTCCTGCCCGAACAGTTCAACCCTGATTTTTGGATTCAGCGCCTGCATTTCCATCTCAGCAATAGAAAGCATGCCGCCCGTGCCCGCCGCCGGGTCGTAGACCTGCCGAATCACTCCGGAACCCGTCAGTGCCTCCTTGTCGTTCGCCAGCAGCAGGGACACGATCAGGCGAATAACCTCGCGCGGCGTGTAGTGTTCACCCGCTGTCTCATTCGAGATTTCCGAGAAGCGTCGGATCAGGTCTTCAAACAAATAACCCATTTCAAGGTTAGAGACTGCTTCGGGATGAAGGTCGATCTGGGAGAACTTGTCGAACACCTGAAACAGCAAACCTGCATCGCTCAGGCGCTTCAACTGGTCTGTGAAGAGGAACTTTTCGAGAAAAATGTCGCGGGCATTGGGGGCAAACTTGGTTATGTAGTCGATGAGATTCTTGTGAACGTCTTTCGCATCCTGCCCCTTGAGCGATGCGAAGGTGAAGCGGCTGGTGTTGTAAACTTTTACGCCATTGCCGACACATTCAAAAAGGATTGCGTCGCGGGCTGCATCATCCATCTCGTCCGGAAGCGTCTTTGCGATTTCAAGGACGGCTGCCTTCGAAGGCTCAAGGATACAATCAAGACGACGCAAGACAACGAAAGGCAAGATTACCTTGCCGTATTCAGACTGCTTGAAATCACCCCTCAAGAGTTCGGCAATGGACCAAACGAAAGACCCAAGTGTTTTTATATCAGAACTCGACATGATTCCCCCTCTTCGCAACAAGATAGTGTTACCAGATTGAGGAATCATTGGCAGGGGTAATCGACACTCCATGCTCGACGAAAGTTAGAGCCAAAAACCCGATATAGAAAATGCACCTGCAACACCTGCACCACCCGACTTTAGCGCCAGAGACGGTTTTGATTGAGAGTAGGTCAGCCAAAAAAATCTGCGCCGAAAATTTGGTGCTGGATAAGTCGCCTCCAAGCCCACCAGCGCGAAGTCTCACTTCTTGTGAGAAACGATGCTCTAATGCTCGGTCTTTTCTCCAGCGGTTTCCTGAGCAGGTTTTGACGATGCAATCGGTCCAAATCTGCCAGCAGCCACATTTTTGAACGCTTCGAGAGCCATTTCTTCATCAATAATGCCTGTCTGCACCATGTCGACAAGCTTCGCCAAAGCCTCGTTCTTCACTTTGCTAACGGACTTGGATTCGTATTTTGTCAGCTCTTTCACGTAAGCGTCACCTGAGATGTGGCGTCCGTAGTGATTACGAATCTGTGTCACCCCCGTACCCATGTTTTCAGCCAAGCGGAAAACATCAACACCCTGCCTCAACCGACTGATCGCATAGAAGTGGCGCAATGAATAAAGGGTGCGAGGCTTTTGTGCTGACGAAAGCAGCATGCCATCGCTACCCCCCTCAACAGGCAGCGTCTTTAGAAAGTTCTTGAAGCCTGTGCTGAGGTCCACAGTTCCAATCTCTCCGTTACGCCCTGCGCTATAGAAAACGAGATCGTCCTTCTCGGCGTTCCGTGACACAGCTTTCCACTCGTCGAGAACGCCCAAAATGTGACCACTGTGCGAGACTGCGCTGCGACCACGACGAACCTTTGATGTTTCGGGTCGAATACGAACGATCAGCACATCTTCGTTGTTTGCGCCTAAACCTTTATCCAGATCTCGCCAACGAACCTGCTTCAACTCGCCAACCCGCATTCCCGTCGATGCTGCCATCAAAATGAATGTCCGCAGCATTTCCCGTTGGAGACGATGCAGGGAGTGCAGACGCTTGCCTTCGTATTTTCCTCTGCATTTCGCGTAGTTGTAGAGGTTGGTCGTCAAGCGATTCCATTCGTCGTCAGTGAATGTGTCACGAAAGCCATCGCCACGTTCACTTTTGCCGACAGCATCCTGCGCGGAGATTTTGATCGTCCTAGAGAGATGCCCGCCGTCTACAGCGCCTTGAAGCACCTCGTTGATGAGACCTGCCTCCATTCGTAGTGTCGCATAAGACGGCTTCACGGCTACATTATGTGAGGATTGTGTTTTCGCCCCAATCCGTTTGTCGTTCAGCAAGATGCGTTTCTGACCTTCAGCCGACGTCCAAAATGTCGTGCGATGATCCCAGTAGCCATCGATGAACTTTTTGGAGAGATCAGCGAGGTTGTGTTGTCCGAGATAGCCGCTGATGTAGCGGTCCCAGCAGTTGCGCTTCCAGTTCCAGCGACTCTGAGTAAGTTTGGTTTTTTGCTTGGCAATCCATTCGTCAAAGAAGGTGTTGGCGCTCATCTGGACGAGGGATAAGCCACTCCTTTTGCGAACCTGCAACTCTTCGTATGCCTGCTCTGCCAAAAGCATCGCACGGGCTGGGTCATCAGATTTTGTGTTGCGCCTGATGTAGCCTTTTTGACCAGCGATCTTGGCTCTGAACGTGAACGAACCATTCTCGACGTCACCCCGCCGATAGATGATCAGTCGTGCGCCGTATATTTTGCTGTCATGTCGGTCGTTGTAAGTCTCGGTCATATGTGAACTGCAACCTCAGTTGTGAAACTGAAACCTCTACGTGTCACTTTTGAGACTTCCTGACAACCAAACGTTGACGGAGGAGCGCAGAAAACTGCAATTGAGCCTCATCTGAGCTTCATAAAAAAAGAGCGTTGAGTTTCCCCAACGCTCTGAAAAACAACAGTTTTTTGAAGATATTGCGTCAGCGCTTCGAGAACTGGAAGCTCTTACGCGCCTTGGCCTTGCCGTATTTCTTACGCTCGACAACGCGGCTATCGCGGGTCAGGAAGCCTTCCGACTTCACAGCGCTGCGCAGCAGTGGCTCATACTTCGACAGTGCCTGAGCGATGCCATGCTTGACTGCGCCAGCCTGACCCGAAAGACCACCGCCCTTGACGGTTGCGATGACGTCATATTGACCGGTACGCTCGGTGACACCGAACGGTTGGTTGATGACGAGACGCAGCGAAGGACGTGCGAAGTAAACTTCCTGATCACGGCCATTGACGACAATCTTGCCGGTGCCTGGCTTCAACCAAACGCGGGCAACCGCGTCTTTACGACGGCCAGTTGCATAAGCGCGACCTTGCGCATCAATTTCCTGTTCGCGAACGACAGCAGCAATCTGTGCTGGTGCCTGAACGTCGGCGCCCAAAGTTTCGAGATCAGCGAGCGAATTTGCAGTTTCAGACATTATGCACCCACCTTGTTCTTGCGGTTCATGGAAGCGACGTCGAGCGTCGTTGGCTGTTGGCCGGCATGCGGATGCTCGGTACCATTATACAGATGCAGCGCGCGCATTTGGGCACGACCCAAAGGACCGCGTGGAACCATGCGCTCCACGGCTTTTTCAAGGACGCGCTCAGGGAACTTGCTATCAAGTACCTTACCCGCAGTGATGCCCTTGATCCCGCCGATGTAACCGGTGTGGCGATAGTAAACCTTGTCGGTCAACTTCTTGCCGGTGAACTTCACCTTGTCCGCATTGATGACAACAACATGGTCGCCGCAATCAACGTGCGGGGTGTAGCTTGGCTTTGTCTTACCACGCAGGATGTTGGCGATAAGGCTGGCAACACGGCCAACAACCAAACCTTCTGCGTCAATGAGGATCCACGATTTCTCGACGTCCTGTGGACGGATCGATTTCGTAACTCTGGATAGCGTTTTCATCGCTAATCGCACCTTTCGAAATTTTAGTGTTGCACAGAATCACACAGGATCCTGCACGCGAAGCGGTGCCAATGGCGACGAACCGGCCAATAGTCAAGCAAAAGCAAGGGTTTTACGACGGGTATAATAATACCTGTAGGCGTTTAGACTGTGTCGCGTCCCAAGACATGCGCGCCCCAGACCGTTGCCGCGACCAAAAGGGCGCCGACCGCCTGATGTGAAACGGCAAGGACGATGTTGACCCCGGTCATCACGGTCGCAATGCCCAGCAGCATCTGGATACCGAACGCGCTATGGATAGCGGCCGATGCCGCGCGAACGCCTGCTTTCTTGACCCGCCGTGCCATCAGGATCAGCGCAATCACCGCGACCCACGCCCACCAACGGTGGACGAAATGGGTGAGATAGGGATCATTCACCAAAGCATAAAATGCGCCCTTGGCGGTATCGACGCCATCGGGATAGAAACGGTCGTTCATCAATGGCCATGTGTTGGCGACATATCCGGCATTCAATCCGGCAACCCACGCGCCGAAGAGCAATTGGATAAACAATATCGCCAAGATACTGCCCGTAAAGCCTGTGATACGCGCGGGCTTTGCCGATGGGTTTTTCGTCAGTTCCTTTAAATCAAGCGCTGTCCAAACAAGGCCGCCCAAGATTGTGAGGGCCGTCAAAAGATGGACGGCAAGCCGGTAATGGCTGACATCGGTGCGCGCAGAAAGGCCTGATGACACCATCCACCAGCCAATGGTCCCTTGCAGACCGCCCAGCGCAAGCAAAGCAAGCAGACGCGGCTTGTAACCGCTCGGTATCGCCTGCTTGATCCAGAACCACGCCAGCGGCAGCGCAAAGGCCAATCCGATAACCCGCCCCAACAAACGGTGTACCCATTCCCAGAAATAGATGAATTTGAACTCCGCCAGCGTCATGCCCGCCGGACCGTTAATCTGCGTATATTCCGGAATCTGTTTGTATTTTTCAAATTCGGAAAGCCAGCTGGCCTCGTTCAGCGGTGGCAAGGTACCCGTGATGGGTTTCCATTCGGTGATCGACAGGCCCGATTCGGTCAGGCGCGTAATTCCGCCCACAACCACCATCGCAAAGACGAGAACCGCCACGCCCATAAGCCATGTAATCAGCGCCTGAGGGCGCGACGGGCGCGCACCGGATGCGGTGTCAGAATGAAGAGCTTTATCCATAAACGGCGATATGCCCCTGATTTCAGCAAGCTGCAAGCGCACAGAGGTTGCAAAAATGGTCGTAATGGCTGCAATTTATGCGATGTAATGTTGTAACGTTTACCGAATCGGTGTAATACACCCCCAATGACGCAGGCATGGAAAAAATGGCGATGGGACGGGCTTGGCTTAAGCATTGCTGGCCTGTGCCTTGTGCATTGCCTTGTCACCATGCTTTTGCTGGCGTTTCTGGCGTCGGCGAGCGGTGTTTTTCTCAACTCGATCATTCATGAAACCGGCCTGTTACTGGCCATTCTCTTTGGCGTTCTGGCGCTTGGTAAGGGGTTCTGGGATCATGGTTTGTTTACGCCAGCCATCGTTGGTGCGGCTGGGATCGGCATGATGGCCGGCGCATTGACATTGCCACATGGATGGACGGAGATCGTCTGGACCGTCCTTGGCGTCATCTGCCTCGCGTTAGGGCATTTCCTGAACCACCGCGCATCTGCCTGACGGGCAATTGACCGACTGGCTGTCAAAGCCTACATCATCAACATGGCAGTTCATCATCATCACGAGCATGCAGGCGCATCGCTTGCCCATGCCGCCGAATCGGCTTTGGTCGAGGCGGGCGAGCAGTGGACCGATATGCGCGCAGACATTTTCGCGGTGCTCGCCACATTTGAAAAACCCGCATCGGCTTATGATATTGCAGATCTGGTTTCGCAAAAACGCGGCAAGCGCGTTGCGCCCAACAGCGTGTACCGGATACTCGATCTGTTCGTGACCACCAACCTTGCGCGCCGCGTCGAAAGCGCGAACGCATATCTTGCCAACTCGCATCCCGGATGTTTGCATGATTGCATTTTCCTGATCTGCGACAGCTGCGGCACCGCCACGCATATTGATGACGATACGTTGACCATGAACGTTCGCGCAGCGGCCGAACATGCCGGTTTTGTCGAGGTTCGCCCCGTGATCGAAGTCCGCGGAAAATGCGCCGATTGCGGGTAGCGCAGGCGCAATTACCCGTTCGACAGCCCGATAAAAGGTGGCTAAGCTCACAACATGACACATTCCCCAGACACGCCGTTACTCGACACGGTTAAAGTGCCCTCGGACCTTCGCAATCTTGCCGCGTCGCAGCTTCGCCAGCTCGCGGATGAATTGCGCGCTGAAACCATATCTGCAGTTTCGGTAACCGGCGGCCATTTGGGCGCTGGCTTGGGTGTCGTCGAACTGACGACCGCGATCCATTATGTCTTCAACACGCCTGATGACCGTTTGGTCTGGGACGTTGGCCACCAATGCTATCCGCACAAGATCCTGACCGGTCGCCGCGACCGCATTCGCACCTTGCGCACAGGCGGGGGGCTTTCGGGCTTCACCAAGCGCAGCGAAAGCGAATATGATCCGTTCGGCGCGGCACATAGCTCAACCTCTATTTCAGCGGCCTTGGGTTTTGCGGTCGCCAACAAGATTGCGGGCAAACCGGGCAAAGCGATAGCCGTCATCGGTGATGGTTCGATGTCCGCCGGCATGGCTTATGAGGCGATGAACAACGCCCAAGCTGCGGGCAACCGCTTGGTCGTCATCCTGAATGACAATGACATGTCGATCGCGCCGCCCGTTGGCGGTCTGTCGGCTTATTTGTCGCGTCTGGTGTCCTCCAGCGAATATCTCGGCCTGCGCAGCCTTGCGAGCAAAGTCGCCAAAAAGCTATCGCGCCGCATCTATTCGGCTGCGTCAAAGGCGGAAGAGTTCGCCCGCGGCATGGCCATGGGCGGCACCTTGTTCGAAGAACTTGGTTTTTATTATGTTGGCCCCATCGACGGCCATAATCTCGATCAGCTTATCCCCGTCCTCGAAAATGTCCGCGACAATGCCGAAGGCCCCGTGCTGATCCATGTCGTCACGCAAAAGGGCAAGGGTTACGCCCCGGCCGAAGCGTCGGCGGACAAATATCATGGCGTCGTCAAATTCGACGTGGTGACGGGTAAGCAGGACAAGGGCCCCGGTGGCGGTCCGCCCGCTTATCAAAACGTGTTTGGTGAAACGCTGGCCAAGCTCGCCGAAACCGACCCCACGATTTGCGCGATAACCGCCGCAATGCCCGGCGGCACCGGCGTCGACAAATTCTCGGCCGCGCATCCCGAACGCTCGTTCGATGTCGGCATCGCTGAACAACATGCCGTCACCTTTGCGGCTGGACTTGCGGCACAGGGGATGCGTCCCTTCTGCGCGATTTACTCGACCTTCCTGCAACGCGCCTATGATCAGGTCGTGCACGACGTCGCGATCCAGAATTTGCCGGTACGCTTCGCCATTGACCGCGCTGGCCTCGTCGGCGCCGATGGCAGCACGCATGCGGGGTCGTTCGACATTACCTATTTGGCGACCTTGCCCAATATGGTCGTCATGTCGCCAGCTGATGAGGCGGAACTGGTCCACATGACCTACACCGCCGCCCTGCACGACAGCGGGCCAATCGCGTTCCGCTATCCGCGCGGCAATGGCACGGGCGTTGCGATGCCCGAAGTGCCGCAGCAGTTGGAAATCGGCAAAGGCCGGATCATGCGCGAAGGCAAGAAGGTCGCGATTCTCTCACTCGGCACCCGTTTGGCCGAAGCGATGAAGGCGGCAGAAACGCTGGATGCCAAGGGCCTGAGCACCACCGTCGCCGACTTGCGCTTTGCAAAGCCGCTTGACGAAAAAATGATCCGCCACCTGATCGCCACGCATGAAGTTGTCGTTACGGTCGAAGAAGCATCCGTGGGCGGTCTTGGTGCGCATGTGCTGACACTGGCGAGCGACGCTGGCCTGATGGACGCTGGCTTGAAAATCCGCACGATGCGCCTGCCCGACATGTTCCAGGAACATGACAGCCCGCAAAAGCAATATGACGAAGCCGGCCTGAACGCCCCGCAGATCGTCGAAACTGTGCTAAAGGCGCTGCGCCACAACAGCGCCGGCGTGGAGGAAGCGAGCGCCAGCGCTTAACCCGCGCTGTGCCTTCAAAACTTAACCCGGAATAACAGCCTGCGCGGTTTGGCCGTCGCCTTCGGGCGCAGCGATGATGTCGCGGGTGATGCTGCCCTTGTTGACCGTGTTGGTCTGCGGGTCACCGACCGAAGAACGAATGCCCATTTCGGCATTGCCCGAAGTCGTTGAGATCGCGCGTTCAGCAGCAGAGCGCGGCGCAGTGCCGCCAAACAAAGCGTCCAAAACCTGTTCCTGACCACCATCGGCCGGACGGATTGCCGTCGCTGCGGTTGGCTCCAGCGCGAAATCGGGTGGAACGACCAAAGGCGCAGCGCGGCCAGCCGTTGGCGCTTCATCGCCCGCCGAGGAACAACCCGACAACAATGGCAGGGTCGCGATCGCCATAGCGAGTAGGGCTGATTTCGTTTTCATGTGCGTATCCATTTACTGGGCAGACTGCGGACGGGGCGCAGGTGTTGCGCCGCCGAACATTGCGTCCAAAACCTGTTGCTGCGTATCGCTATCTTGCGGGCGCGGCGCATCGGGTGTCGGCGCGGGCAAAGCAAATTCGGTTGGAAGCTGAAGCGGCTTTGACCGGCTTACGGCAAATTCATCTGGCCGGTCACGGTCAAACACGCTGGTGGTGCCGCAGCCCGAAAGCGCGAGCAAAGCAACTGACGCCGCCGCAAACATATTGATCCGCTTCATGATTTCTCCACTATGTCAGCGTTGCTTTCGGGTTGCTGAACGTCAGTCCCGTCACCGGCTTGCTTGTCGCTTATCAGGAAGGCGCGGGCAAGCAATATCAGCACGCCAATGCTGATGCAGGCATCGGCAAGGTTGAATATGTAAAAGGGCCGGAATGCGCCAATGTGCAAATCGGCATAATCGACGACATAGCCATAGCGCACGCGGTCAACGATATTGCCAAGCGCACCGCCCAAGACGAGCGACAAGGCCAGCACATCACCGCGCAGTTTCTCGCGCCACATCCAGATGGCAACCCCGATGGCAATCACCGCCGTCAGCGCCACCAGCGCCCAGCGTTCGCCATCGCTATCCGCCGTCAGAAAGCTCATCGAAACGCCGCGATTTTCGGCATAGCGCAGGTCGAAGAACGAAATGATGTGAATAACACCGCGGCTTTTCAGCTGAAGCGGGCCAAGCATCGCATATTTCACGATCTGGTCCGCGATAAACACAAGGCTTGCCAGCATGATGCCCTGAAGGCGGAATTTAGGATTGGGGTTCATGCGTTTCCGTTCACAACAGTATCGCATCTGTCGCACAATGCGCCATCGTCGACAACCTCGGGAAGATGCCGCCAGCAACGACCGCATTTGTGATTAGTCGTTTTGACTGCGCCAGTGCTGTCGCCCTGATGGACAGCCGAGACGATGAATATTTCGGCGAGATCTACATCGCCGAACGCTCCGCTATGGGTATATTCCACTTCAAGGCTGGAGCCGACAATCTTCTCACGGCGCATGGGTTCGATTTGTTCGGTTGCGACCATACGCGCCGCACGGATACTCGACCATTTTTCAGCCAAAGCCGCGTCAAGAACGGCGGGAACCTCCGGCCAATCCGAAAAATGCACGCTGTCGGCATCGGGGAATCGCGTCTGCCACACCTCTTCGCTGGTGAAGACCAACACCGGCGCGGCATAGCGCACGAGGGCGTGGAACAAGGTGTCGAGCACTGTACGATACGCCATCCGCTTGGGATCGGTCGGTGCGTCGCAATAGAGGCAATCTTTGCGGATATCGAAGAAGAATGCCGACAGGTCTTCGTTGCAAAACTCGGTCAGCAACCGGACATAAGTGTTGAAGTCAAAATCATTGACCGCCGTCTTCAACTTCGCGTCCATATCCGCGAGCAGATGGAGCATATAACGCTCCAGCTCGGGCATATCGGCTACCGCGACCTTTTCCGCGTCCGAAAAGCCGTCGAGCGCGCCGAGCAGATAGCGGAAGGTGTTGCGCAATTTGCGATATTGGTCGGAAACGCCCTGCAGGATTTCCTTGCCGATCCGGTGGTCTTCGGTGAAGTCCACGGTCAACGCCCACAGCCGCAAGATGTCCGCGCCGCTGTCGCGCATCAGGTCGAGCGGGTTGATCGTGTTGCCGAGCGACTTGGACATTTTCATGCCCTTTTGATCCATCGTAAAGCCGTGGGTCAGCACCGCGTTATAGGGCGCACGGCCACGCGTGCCGCAGCTTTGCAACAGGCTCGACTGGAACCAGCCGCGATGTTGGTCGCTGCCTTCGAGATAGAGGTCCGCTGGCCATTGCAGGTCAGGCCAACGTCCGCTTTCAAGGACAAACGCATGCGTGCAACCGGAATCGAACCAGACGTCCAAAATGTCCGTGACGCGTTCATAATCGGCAAGTGCATAGTCGCTGCCCAGATATTCCTGCGCGCGTTCGTCGCTCCAGCCATCAACGCCATGTGCGCGAATGCCCGCGATGATACGCGCGTTCACGCCCGCGTCGCAGAGATATTGGCCGGACTTGCGATCCACAAACAGCGTGATCGGCACGCCCCATGCGCGCTGGCGAGACAGCACCCAGTCGGGGCGCCCTTCGACCATGGCGGTAATGCGGTTCTGGCCCTTTTCCGGAACCCAGCGGGTTTCCGAAATCGCGGTCATTGCCTTTTCGCGCAACGTGCCATCAGCCGTCGCTTTATCCATCGGCACGAACCATTGCGGGGTGCAGCGATAGATGACCTTCGCCTTTGACCGCCAGCTGTGCGGATAGCTGTGCTTGTAATCCGCCGATGCCGCGAGCAATCCGCCAGCCACGTGCAATGCAGTGCAGATGGGGCCATCAGGCGCGTTGAATTTGGGATTGATGACGCTGCCTTCACCGCCAAGCCAGAGCCAGTCGGCGCGATATTTGCCGTCGCCTTCGACCGCGAAGACCGGTTCAATGCCATTGGCCTTGCACAGGTCGAAATCATCCTCGCCATGGTCGGGCGCCATATGGACGAGGCCGGTGCCGCTGTCGGTCGTCACGAAATCGCCCGCGAGCATCGGACGCGGCTTGGCAAAGAAACCACCGAGTTCATGCATCGGGTGGCGGACGATTGTTTCGGCGAGGTCGGCGCCTTTGCCGCGCCAAGTGACGTCGATCAAGTTCACACCATCACCGAGACGTTTGGCAAAGTCATCGACCAAAGCTTCTGCAACCAGGCATTTTTTGGAACCATTTACCGTGACTAGCCAATAGCTAACTTCAGGACCGTAAGCCAAAGCTTGGTTCACCGGAATCGTCCAAGGCGTCGTTGTCCAGATAACCGCATGCGCGCCAACGAGTTCGGCAATCGGCGATTCCACGATCTCAAACGCCACATCGATCTGCGTCGAAACGATGTCCTCATATTCGACTTCAGCTTCCGCGAGCGCGGTCTTTTCCACCGGCGACCACATCACGGGCTTTGCACCGCGATACAGCTGGCCGCTTTCGGCAAATTTCAGCAGCTCCGAAACAATGGTCGCTTCGGCCTGGAAATCCATCGTCAGATAGGGATTGTCCCAATCGGCATTGATGCCCAGCCGCTTCAATTGTTCGCGCTGCGTGTCAACCCAATGTTGCGCATAAGCGCGGCATTCGGCGCGGAACTCGACGGCGGGAACCTCGTCCTTATTCAGCTTTTTCTTGCGATATTGCTCCTCGACCTTCCACTCGATGGGCAGGCCGTGGCAATCCCAACCGGGCACATAAGGCGCGTCTTTGCCCAACAATGTCTGTGTGCGCACGACCATGTCCTTCAGAATATGGTTCAGCGCATGGCCGATATGCATGTCGCCATTCGCATAAGGCGGGCCGTCATGCAGAATGAACTTCTCACGCCCGCGACGGCGATTGCGCAGCTCCGCATAAAAATCCTGCGCCTGCCAACGCGCGAGAATGCCCGGCTCCTTCTGCGGAAGGCCGGCCTTCATGGGGAAATCTGTTTTCGGCAGGAAAACGGTGTCGCGATAGTCGATAGGGTCAGTCATGTTGTGCGGGTGCCTAAAGGATATGGCGCTGCAAATAAAGCCTGTATCCGCGCTGTTGCACGCACCGCTTCATGTGGAGATGGTTTGGAAAGATCTATCTTACACCGTCATGCTGAACTTGTTTCAGCATCTTACTTTTTCAAACGGTCCGGAATTAAGACCCTGAAACAAGTTCAGGGTGACGAAGCCGAGGAAGCGATGGTTTATCGCTCCGCCCACTACGCCCCCAATATCCGGCGGGCTTCGTCGCAATCCTGCGCCATTTGCGCCATCAGTGCGTCGAGACTGTCAAACTTCGCCTCTCCGCGAATGAAGGCGTGGAATTCGATTTCGATATTCTGCCCATATAGGTCCTCGGCAAAGTCGAAGAAATGCGGCTCAAGCAATTCCTTGGGCGGATCGAATGACGGGCGAATACCAAGGTTCGCGGCGCCATTCAGCACGCGGCCATCGGGCAACCGGCCCTTCACCGCATAAATGCCGTACCGCGGGCGCAGATAATGGCCCATGTCGATATTGGCGGTCGGGAAACCCAATAGCCGCCCGTTTTTATCGCCATGCTGGACGATGCCCTCAACCGTGAACGGCCGCGTGAGCAAATCGGTGGCCGTGGAGCAGTCGCCATCCTTCAGCGCATTGCGGATACGGCTCGACGATATCACGCCGCCATCGTCGACCACTGGCCCCATGGCGGTCGACGTCAGGCCATGCGCACCGCCCAAATCGCGCAACACGTCAATATTGCCGCCGCGCTTATGCCCAAAGGTAAAGTCCTCACCCGTGACCACAGCCGAAATGCCCAAACGTTCCATCAGCAATGTGACGATGAAATCTTCGGCACTGGTCGCGGCAAGCTCTGCATCGAAATCAAACACCAGCATTGCGTCGGCACCGGCTTCGGCAAAAAGTCGCTGGCGCTGATCGAGCGTGGTCAGACGGAACCAAGGCGATTCCGGCGCAAAAAAGCGCACGGGATGCGGATCAAATGTTGCGATGATCGCGGGCTTACCTGCTGCCTTGGCCTGTTTTATCGCTTCGCCAACAACGGCCTGATGCCCCAAATGAAAGCCATCAAAATTGCCCAAGGCAACGACACCGCCGCGCAATGCGTCAGGCATTTGGTCTTTGGCAGAAAGGCGGGGAATGGTCATTGCGCGGTGGCAGCCTTTTCCATCGGTACCAAGCCAGCACGGATGACGCGCAATGCGTTTTCACCCATGACGGCGCGAATTTCGTCTGGCGTGAAACCCTCGTCCATCAACGCTTGGGTGACTTGCGCGAGTTGCGACGTATCGAAACGCACGGTGGTCGCGCCATCATAGTCCGATCCCAAAGCGACATGTTGGATGCCAACGAGATCGCGCACATGCTTCATCGCCTTGGCCGCAGCCCGCGGATCGGTGGAGCATATAGCGCCTTCCCAATAGCCGATGCCAATGATGCCACCGGTTTTGGCGACGCCGCGCACTTCGTCATCGGTCAGGTTGCGGTTGACCTTACACGTCGCCTGCACGCCGCCATGGCTGGAGACCACGGGACGTTTGGCCATGGCCAGAACCTCGGCAACGCCAGCATGGCTGAGATGCGCGATGTCGACGATCATGCCCTTCGCCTCCATCCGGCGCAATATGTCGCGACCGAACGGCGTCAGTCCGCCTTTTTTCAGGCCGTGCATCGACCCGCCCAATTCATTGTCAAAGAAATGCGTGAACCCCGCCATGCGGAACCCGGCGTCGTACAGACGGTCGAGATTTTCGGCCTTGCCTTCAAGATTATGGAGGCCTTCAATGGTCAGCATGGCGCCGACGGTGCTCCGGTCCTTTTGCCGCGCGGCCAGCAAGGCATCGAGCTGCTGCGCCTTGTCCACCGCTTGCAATTTTCCGTCCGATCCGGTGACCGCATTATCGCGTTTCTCCGCGTGATATAGCGACCGCTCGACCAATGAGCGCCATGTTTTCACCGGCTGCAGCTGCGCGAAGGTCAGCAAAGTGATATTATCGGTGTCCGCGCCATTGCCATCATAATTTTGGCCTTTGGGCGTTTTGGTGACTGACGAGAAAAGCTGAAGCGCGACATTGCCCTCTTGCAAGCGCGGCAAATCCATATGGCCGCGATCCGCACGGTCACCCAAATCGCGGTTCCACATCAACGTGTCGCTGTGCAGGTCGACGATGTTCAATGTCTTGTGCAATGCCTTGGCCTCATCGCTGACCTTGATCAGCGGCTGGCCGTCAACCGCGTTCATCGAACCTTCGACATAGCCGGGTAAAAAGCCGAAAAAGCCAATCGCAGCCGCGCCAATCAGCGTCAGTGGAATCCAGAATTTCTTACGCATTATTTCCCCCAATATACCGCGTGCTTAGTTCTTTGCCCGCCGCACGAGCGTTACAAAGTCGAACGCTGGTGCGTCGTTCAACGCAGCATGGCTTTCGCGGGACAGTTCTTCCCACTCCGCCACGTCGAAATCCGGAACCGACGTGTCGCCTTCGGGCTGCGCGGCAATCTCCGTCAATTCAATGCGGTCCGCGAGCGGCAGAAACAGATTATAGATTTCCGCGCCGCCGATAATGCACACATGTGGGCCGTTGGCGAGCTTCAGCGCGTCGGCCACCGAATGCGCGATTTCGGCGCCGTCTTCTTCCCACGCGGTATCGCGCGTCAAAACAATGTGGCGTCGGCCATCCAGCAGGCCGGGCAGGCTGTCAAAGGTCTTGCGCCCCATAATCATGGGCCGGCCTTTGGTTATCTGTTTGAAATGACGCAGGTCCGCGGGGAGATGCCACGGCATGCCGCCATCTTTCCCGATGACTCCATTGGCGGCGCGGGCGAGGACAAGGATAATTTCGGGATGATTCATAACCCCGCTTTGCCTTGAAAAACTTAGCGATACAAGCGGGTGACGTGGCCTATTTTTCGGCCCGGGCGCGCTTGTGCCTTTCCATAGAGATGCAGATGCGCCGCGGGGTCGGCCAAAATCTGTGCAAAGGCGTCGCCATCATCCCCGATCAAATTCTGCATTTCGACACGGGCCGCCACCGTTTCGGTGCTGCCAAGCGGCAGTCCGCAAATGGCGCGGATATGGTTTTCAAACTGGCTGGTGACCGCGCCTTCAATCGTCCAATGGCCGCTATTGTGCACGCGGGGCGCGATTTCATTGAACAGCGGACCGGCGCTGCTGGCAAAAAATTCGGCGGTGAATACGCCGACATAATCGAGCTTGGTCGCAACCGCCGCCGCCATATCGCGCGCCGCCTGTTGCTGGCTTTCCACTAGTGCACCAGCGGGCAGCGTCGACGTTGCCAAAATGCCGCCGACATGCACATTGTGCGGGCTATCCCAAAAGCGGATCTCGCCATCTTGGCCGCGCACCAATATCACCGAAAATTCGGCATCGAACTGCACCATGGCTTCCGCGATCAGGGGCTGCGCTCCGGTCTGCGCCCACGCATCGGCCAGATCGTCCTGCGATGTGACGCGAAGCTGCCCCTTGCCGTCATATCCCATGCGGATGGTCTTCAGGATGCATGGGATACCCACCGCATCCACCGCCGCCTGCACATCGTCTTGCACATTTGCGATGGCGAAGTTCGCTGTCTGTCCGCCAAGGCTGCGCACAAAGCGCTTTTCGGCATCGCGATCCTGCGCAACTTCCAACGCCTTGGCCGGCGGATGGATGGGGACAAGCCCGGCAATCGTTTCAAGCGGTGCAACGGGCACATTTTCAAATTCGAAGGTGACGACATCGCATTGCTGCGCAAAATCTTTCAACGCGGCATGGTCGTCATAGGCGCCGATGCTGCTTTGCGCGGCGACGTCAAATGCCACATTGTCCCCTGCTGGCGCGTAAATATGACAGCGATAGCCAAGCTGGGCCGCCGCAACCGCGAGCATCCGGCCAAGCTGGCCGCCACCCAATATCCCAATGGTCGAACCAGGAGGCAACGCAGTCATCGGCTCGCTCTCACTCTGGCGTTTCGGCTACCGACGCGGTCTGGGCCGCGCGCCATGCATCCAATCGCGACGCGAGCGCTGCATCATTATTGGCCAGCATCGCCGCGGCCAAAAGCGCGGCGTTCGTAGCGCCCGCCTTGCCAATCGCGAGCGTGCCGACGGGAATGCCCGCGGGCATCTGGACGATCGACAACAGGCTGTCCATGCCATCCAGCGCCTTTGACTGCACCGGCACGCCAAGCACCGGAAGCCGCGTCATCGATGCGGCCATACCCGGCAGATGCGCCGCGCCACCTGCACCCGCGATAATGCATTGCAGGCCCCGATCGGCCGCGCTTTTTGCATAATCATATAGACGCTCAGGCGTACGGTGCGCGGACACCACTTTGCATTCATGGGGAATGTCGAGCGCGGTCAGCGTGGCTGACGCTTCGCGCATCGTTTCCCAGTCCGAACGGCTGCCCATGATGATGCCAATAAGCGGCGCTGAGTCAGTCATGTGTCACTCCCCTGACAACTTTGATGGCATGGCCTTAGCCGCGTGGTGCAAAAGGCGCAATCCAGCAACAATAGGATAATCACAGGCCCGCGCACGCGCACGGCACGATAGTGTTACCGCGCGGATAGATAGTGATATGCACCGTTCAAATTGTCGTCGAGTTCATAGACAATCGGTTGGCCGGTCGGGATTTCCAAGCCATTGATATCCGCATCCGAAATGCCCGAAAGATGCTTCACCAGCGCGCGCAAGCTGTTGCCATGTGCAGAGATGAGAACGGTTTTTCCGGCCTTTAGCTCAGGGACAATGGCGCTCTCCCAATATGGCAGAACGCGCAATATCGTGTCCTTCAGGCTTTCCGACGCGGGGATTTTGATGCCCGCATAGCGCGGATCGGACGACAGGTCATAAGGCGATCCCACCTCCAATGGCGGCGGCGGAACATCAAAACTGCGGCGCCAGATTTTGACCTGTTCGTCGCCATGCGTGGCCGCTGTCTCTGCTTTATCAAGGCCCGTCAGGCCGCCATAATGGCGCTCGTTCAATTGCCAGTTTTTGGTCACCGGAACCCAAAGCCGACCCATCGCCTCAAGCGCAAGGTTCAACGTCTTGATCGCGCGCGTCTGCACGCTGGTAAAGGCAACATCAGGGGCAATGCCCTTGGCCTTCATCAGCTCGCCCGCGGCCCACGCTTCGGCTGCACCTTTTTCGGTCACGTCAACATCCCACCAACCGGTGAACCGGTTTTCGAGGTTCCATTGGGATTGTCCGTGGCGAATGAGGATAAGCTTTGGCATGGGAGTTCCTTCGTTGTTTGCCCGCGCCCTAACGCAAGTTGGTCAAATCGCCAAGGTCATGAAACGACTAAACGGGTCTTCGACATAATCGCCAAAGGGTGCGCAATATTGGAACCCATGCGCTGCATACAGCGCCAACGCCGGCGCAAAGTCCGCAGACGATCCTGTCTCAAGGCTCAAACGACGATAACCCCGGTCGCGTGCTTGCGAAATGATATGCGTCAGCATTGCGGCGCCGACACCTTTGCGCAAATGGTCCGCATGCGTCCGCATCGATTTGACCTCGCCATGTTCGGGCGTCAGCTCTTTCAACGCCCCGCACCCCGCAAGCGCATCCCCGTCCCAAATCGACCAGAACGTCACATCCGGCGCATTCAACCCGTCGAAATCGAGAAAATGGCAACTTTCCGGTGGCGAGCTTGCCAGCATCCCGGCGAAATGCGTTTCCAGCAAGGCGCGGATTTCACTGCCGGAAAGATCATCCACGATGATGCGCATGGGGATAAGCGTTGGCATGGGCGTTCCTTCATTGCTTGACCGCGCCTTAACGCAAGTTGGTCAAATCGCCAATGTCATGAAGCCGACGAAGGGGCTTTTGCACAAAGGTGGCCGCTTGAACATTCTTCCTAATTGCGAATTTCATTCAAAATGAATTCTACACGTTCTTGATTGGCCATTCGCGGAACCTCGCAGACGTTATAGCCGAATTCGGTAAATGCTTTCAAAAGCGAATGATACTCTGTGACTGCCTCATCAAAACTATGACGTCGCTCTTCATCTTCGACGAAAATGTCCTGCCAAGGCGGCACGAAAAATACGGTATTGTCATAACGGCAATTGCGAACAGCCTGCCCAAGCCAGACCGGCATTTCGAAATTATGCATTTGGCTATAAACAAACGCCTCGATGACGCTTCGATCAAAAAATACGAGCCCGTCAAGATCAGCAGTCGCATCAAATTGCTGGATTGCAAAAGCCGCAAGTTTCTCCGCAAAATTTTTGCGGTCCACCCAAGGCAATGCATCGCTGCTGCTAGCCAATGCTTCGCGAACGACAATTCGTCCGGCCTCCGGTATCGTTTGAAAGCCTTTTGACGCCAATCCGTTGATTAAGGTGGATTTACCTCCACCCGAACAACCGGAAATTACAATACGCCGTAACGGCACTGCTTACACCATCTCCGCCAGCGTCGCGAGGCATTCGCGGGCCAGCAGGCGGCACCGTTCGGGCGACCATCCCTGATAGGGATCATTGCCGTGCACCGTGTCTTTGTAAGGCATTTCGAGCGTCATCGACACGCATTGATGCGACGGGCCAAAACGCTCGGCGAGCTGGTTTGTCGACATGGTCAGGTTGGCTTTGCCCGGCCCCGCTTTGGTATAACCCAACTCGGTCTGGAAATCGGGTGTGCGCGCAGCGAGGCGATTGATGAAGTTGTTGTATCGCGCGCCTTGATCATCGGTCCATGACGGAATGCCTTCAAACCCGGCCATGAATGCAGCGGGAATGGCTTCATCCCCATGAACATCCATCGCCCAATGCACGCCGGTTTCATCCATGGCGTTGCGGATGCCCAGAACCTCTGGACTAAGGTCCAAACTTGGATCGGCCCATTCGCGGTTCAGGTTTACGCCCGCAAAATTGGTACGCAAATGTCCGCGGCAGCTGCCGTCGGGATTACAATTGGGCACGATATGCAACCGGCATTTTTCCAGCAACACCCGCGTGTGCGGATCGCTGAGGTCGGTGAGCATATCCAGCGCACCTTCCATCCAATATTCGGCCTGCGTTTCGCCCGGATGCTGGCGCGCATATAGCCAGACTTGCGTTTCGCCATCGCCCATCGACAGGCAATCAATGGGCTGCCCTTCCAGGCTGTGGCCCAAGCAGCGATAGCTAACACCTTCGCATGTTGCGGCGTCAGAAATCAGATCATGGTGCCGTTCCATGCTAAAGGGCGCGAAATAGGCGAACCAGACGATGTCGCTGGCGGGCGTGTAGCGGATGGTTAGGGTGCCGCCGTCTGCGGCTTTGTCATAGCTCGTATCGGCACGGCCCCAAAAATCGCGGTCTTCCGAAACACAGGCGCGATAATCTGGCCAACCGCCGGGATAGGCGCTGCCTTCCAAGCCAGTTATGCGCAGTTCAATTTCTTCACCCGCTGCACACGCAACGCGGAAGTGGAACCATTGCGCAAACTCCGAATCCTTATCTTTGCGAATGCCAAGGGTGGCGCTGTTGCCATCGATGGCGTGCACTATGATGTTACCGCTGTCGAATGCAGCATTGATATCGGTGATCGGCATTTTTCGTTCGTTCTCGCAATGAAGTTTATGGAATGCGGATAGTCTCGCCAGACACGCCGGGGAAGTCCTTAAACAAGGCTTCGGCCAATTTAGAGGCAGCAATGCCGGGCTGCGCGGCAGGAGAGCCCGCTTTGGCAGATTGCACTGCGGTCCCTTCCCATATCACCAGCTGGTCACTGCGCCGGATAATGCGCACCGACAAACTGGTCTGCAATTGCGCTGCCGACCCGCCGCCGAGATTGATGCCAACGCCCAAGCCAATGCCCGACCCATAGCTGCCGGTTGATCCGCCGACGCCCACGGAAACCGGTGACGGGCGATCCGGACGTATCATCGTCGCGCCAAAGCGTATTTCGGCAACAATATCGCTTGTGCCCGCTGGATTGCGATAGCCGACCCGCTGCATTTCGCGCGTCACCGCCGCTACATAAGGCGAAGCCGATAAAGATCGGTCCGCCGCCGATTCGCCGGCAACCTCAACCACGAAACTGCCATTGCCATAAGGCACGCCTTCGGCTGCGCGGTTAAAACGCGTAACCTCGACAGGGCCAGTGGGAACGACACAGGCCGACAACAGTGAAAGCGCGAGAAGCGGCAAGATTCTTGGAGTTTTCATCATGATCCTATCCTTAAGCGCGTCATATATCATGGCAAGCTATGTATGGGGGCTGAATCGCATAATTGCGCCGAACGCGCTTGACTTTCCGCCGCCCCACCCATAGGAGCGCGCCTTCAATTCAAGCTTTATGCATCAAAAAGACGGGTAAATCCGATGAAAGTCGTTAATTCTCTCAAGTCGCTCAAAGGCCGCCATCGTGACAACCGCGTGATTCGTCGTCGTGGCCGGACCTATGTCATCAACAAGACTCAGCCACGTTTTAAAGCGCGCCAGGGTTAATTGGCCGCTGCCTGCGCAATGCGGGCAGATGGTTCTATCAAAAGACCGCTCCGAATCTGATTCGCGGGCGGTTTTTTTGCGTCTTCAGGTGAGATATTTCCCATGACAAAGATCACCACCGTCGTGTTTGATGTCGGCAAAGTGCTGTTCGAATGGGATTTGCGGCATCTTTTTGCGAAGCTGATCGCCGACACGGCGGAGCTGGAATATGTCGTCACGCATGTTGTTACGCCCGAATGGCATTTTCAGCATGATGCCGGCCGGCCATTGGCAGAGATGACCGCGGAACGGATCGCGCTATATCCGAAATATGAAAACGAGATCGACGCGTACCGGACGCGTTTTAACGAGACGATTCCGGGCCCTGTCACAGGATCGCTCGAAATCGTGCACGAACTGGCCGCGCGCGCCGTCCCGCTTTTTGCCATTACCAATTTCGGTGCGGAGTTTTGGGAGATGTTCCGTCCGACCCAACCAATTTTTGACCATTTCGGAGACATTGTCGTCTCGGGCGTCGAGAAAATGGTCAAGCCAGACCCCGATATCTATGCGCTGGCGCTGCGGCGCTTTGGGCTGAAGCCCGGCGAGGCGATATTCATCGATGACAATCACGACAATGTCGTCAGCGCCCGCGCCAACGGCTTTGCTGCGCATCATTTTACCGATGCAGAAAAGCTGCGGCGCGCATTGGTGGAACTTGATTTGCTAGTTTAAGTTTTTTGCACGCAGAGGCGCGGAGGACGCAGAGAATATATGATTTCCTTGGCGCGCGCTGCGCCTTTGCATCCACCAAAAAACATCAGCGCAAGCCCTTCCATTCAGCGCCCGTCTGTGCTTAAGCGACCGGCGAAACTCTTTATTGTCGAGGATGTAATCTCCCATGAATATCCATGAATATCAGGCCAAAGAACTGCTTGCGAAATTTGGTGTGGCTTGCCCCGCTGGTATCGCGGCGCTCAGCGTTGAAGAAGCAGTTGCGGCTGCGAAGCAATTGCCTGGTCCTCTTTATGTCGTGAAGTCGCAAATCCACGCGGGTGGACGCGGCAAGGGCAAGTTCAAGGAATTGGGTCCTGATGCAAAGGGCGGCGTTCGCTTGGCTTTCAACCTCGACGAAGTTGAATCGCATGCCAAAGAAATGCTGGGCAACACGCTGGTGACCATCCAGACTGGCCCTGAAGGCAAGCAAGTCAACCGTCTGTACATCACCGATGGCGCCGACATTAAGCAGGAATTCTACCTCGCATTGTTGGTCGATCGCGCAACCAGCCGGATTGCTATTGTTGCCTCAACCGAAGGCGGCATGAACATCGAAGACGTGGCGCATGACAGCCCCGAGAAGATTCACACCATCGTTGTCGATCCAGCAACCGGACTTCAGCCGCACCATGGCCGCAGCGTTGCAAAGGCGCTTGGCCTGACGGGTGATTTGGCCAAGCAAGCACAGACCGTAGTTGCCGGCCTTTATGCCGCATTCTTGGGCACCGATGCCGAGCAGATTGAAATCAACCCGCTCGCTGTGTGCGAAGGCAAGAATGGCGACGAGCTGTTGGTGCTGGATGCCAAGGTTGCGTTCGATGGCAATGCGATGTTCCGCCACAAGGATCTCGCCGAGCTGCGCGACCTGACCGAAGAAGACCCTGCCGAGGTCGAAGCATCCGAATATGACCTTGCGTATATTAAGCTCGACGGCAACATAGGCTGCATGGTCAACGGCGCGGGTCTGGCGATGGCCACGATGGACATCATCAAGCTGAACGGCGAATTCCCCGCCAACTTCTTGGACGTCGGTGGCGGCGCTTCGAAGGAAAAGGTGACTGCGGCATTCAAGATCATTCTGAAGGACCCTGCCGTAAAGGGCATTTTGGTCAATATCTTCGGCGGCATCATGAAATGCGACATCATCGCGGACGGTATCGTTGCTGCGGCAAAGGAAGTGAACTTGTCGGTGCCGCTCGTTGTCCGCCTCGAAGGCACCAATGTGCAGCAGGGCAAGGACATCCTCGCCAATAGCGGCCTGCCTATCGTATCGGCCAACGACCTTGGCGATGCAGCCGCGAAGATTGTCGCGGAAGTCCGCAAAGCAGCTTAGTGTATCGAACGCTTGACGTTCACGTTAACGTTAAGCATAGGCGCACCAGTTTAGGCGGGCATTCACTCGCCATTTGAGTCGGTATGGAAGGATGAGCAGATGAAGATCATCGTCCCCGTTAAGCGGGTCATCGATTATAATGTTAAGCCGCGGGTTAAGCCCGATGGTTCGGGTGTTGATTTGGCGAATGTCAAAATGAGCATGAACCCGTTTGACGAAATCGCGGTGGAAGAAGCGCTGCGTTTGCGTGAAAAGGGCGTTGCGACCGAAGTCATCGCGGTGTCGATCGGACCAGATAAGGCGCAAGAAACATTGCGGACTGCGCTCGCCATGGGTGCGGATCGCGCGATCCTCGTCGTCGCTGAAGATGTCGAGCCGCTCGCGGTTGCCAAGATCCTTGCGAAGGTCATGGACGAAGAACAGCCCGGCCTCGTCATTCTTGGTAAGCAGGCGATTGACGATGACTCGAACCAGACGGGCCAAATGCTCGCTGCCTTGACGGGTCGTCCGCAGGGCACATTTGCCAACACGGTCAACGTGTCCGGTGATGAAGTGCATGTCGCGCGCGAAGTCGATGGCGGTTTGCAGACGGTAGCGTTGAAGATGCCTGCCATCATCACCACCGACCTGCGCTTGAACGAGCCACGTTATGCGTCGCTGCCCAACATCATGAAAGCAAAGTCGAAGCCACTCGCGCAGAAAACACCTGCCGATTATGGTGTGGACGTTAGCCCACGCCTGAAGACGTTGAAGGTTGTTGAACCGCCTGTGCGCAGCGCTGGTATCAAGGTTGCCGACGTCGATGCGCTGGTTGCAAAGCTCAAGGAAATAGGAGTGGCCGCATGAAGACCCTCGTTTATGCCGAACATGACAATGCATCGCTGAAGGATGCAACGCTTGCTGTCGTTACTGCTGCATCGCAGATTGGCGAAGTGCATGTCCTCGTCGCGGGATCAGGCTGCGGCGCAGTTGCCGAGCAGGCTGCAAAGATCGCTGGCGTGACCACAGTGCATGTTGCTGATGATGCAGCTTATGCGCAGCAGTTGGCCGAAAATGTTGCGCCTTTGGTGGCATCATTGATGGCCACGCATGACGCGTTTTTGGCGCCAGCCACATCGAACGGCAAGAACATCGCCCCGCGCGTTGCTGCGTTGCTGGATGTCATGCAAATCTCCGACATCCTCAGCGTTGAAAGCGCGGACACGTTCACGCGTCCCATCTACGCGGGTAACGCAATTGCGACTGTGCAGTCGTCCGATGCCAAGAAGGTCATCACCGTTCGCGGTACCGCCTTTGCCAAGGCTGAAGAAACCGGCGGTTCTGCTGCAATCGAAGCTGTCTCGGGCAGCGGCGATGCAGGCACGTCGAAATTTATCTCGGCCGAAATCGCGAAGCAAGAACGCCCTGAACTGACATCTGCCAAGATCATCGTATCGGGCGGCCGCGCGCTCAAGGACTCAGCGACGTTCAGCGAAGTCATCTTGCCACTCGCCGACAAGCTTGGCGCAGGCGTTGGCGCAAGCCGCGCTGCTGTGGATGCGGGCTATGTCCCCAATGACTATCAGGTCGGCCAGACCGGCAAGATCGTTGCCCCTGAAGTCTATATCGCGGTCGGCATCTCCGGCGCGATCCAGCATCTTGCGGGCATGAAGGATTCCAAGGTCATCGTCGCCATCAACAAAGATGAAGACGCACCGATCTTCCAAGTCGCAGACATCGGCCTTGTCGGTGATCTGTTTACGGTTGTCCCTGAATTGGTTGGCAAGCTGTAAGCACGTTCACATGTGAGCTTAAAAGGGGCGGTCAGAAATGGCCGCCCTTTTCTTTTGAGCAACAGAAACGCTAGCTCAAAACCCGCTTAAAAAGCTGCCGAGATTTTCGCCCAAATTGTCGACGGCATAGCCGCCCTCGGTCAGGACAACCGTCGGCAATCCGGCCGCAGCAATGTCTTGGGCGAGCGTGGCGTAATCCGATGTCTTCAGTGCGAAATTGGCGATGGGGTCGCCTTCAAAGGTATCCGCGCCGAAGCTGACAATCAGGAGGCCGGGATCAAACCGGACAATGGCGTCTAGGGCTGTCGCTTGCGCCGCGCGAAAGGCGGTGAGCGTTGTTCCTTGCGGCAATGGCAGATTCAGCGTTGCGCACGCCCCTGCGCCTTCGCCAACTTCATCAGAATGGCCCCAGTAAAAGGGGAAGTCGGTCGCCGGGTCTGCGTGGACAGAGGCATAAAAGACATCACCCCGGTCCCAGAAAATATCCTGAGTGCCGTTGCCGTGGTGATAGTCAATGTCGAGGATGGCCACGCGTGCGATACCGGCGTCGCGTGCCGCTTGCGCCGCAACCGCCGCCTGATTGATGAAACAATATCCGCCAAGATAGTCGGCCCCGGCATGATGTCCGGGCGGACGGCACAAAGCCGTGGCAACGCGGTCGCCCGCCAGCACAGCATCAAGCGCCGATAATGCCGACTGCGTACTCCAATAGGCCGAGGTCCAGCTGTCGGCGGTCAATGGCGTAGAGCTGTCCATGCTGTAGCGACCGGCCAAGGCATCAATCCGCGTCAAGTCCAACGCGCGCCGCCGCACCACTGGCCATATATAGCCCATCACATCGCCTGACCGCCCGGCGGCAAGCCAACGGTCATGCGCAGTCTTGAGATATGCGATGTACCCTGCATCATGCACCGCCAATATCGGTGCCTCCCCATGGTCGGTGGGGCTTTCCGTAGCGGGCACGCCAGCACATAGCGCCTGTGCGCGCGCGGGCGTTTCGGCATAAGGGATGAACGCACCATTATGCAGCTCTTGAACCGGCGCATGGTCAAGCTGGCGGGGATCAAAAAACAGGCGCATCGTTCGGCATATTCCACATGACAGTATCGCACCGCATAGCCCGACAACATGCACTTTGCGAGAGCTTGCGCGTTTCCTGCCACCGGCATCAGCTTTATGGCGATCTTCGGCACGGCCAACATGATTTCGCATTCGGTGAACGTCCATTTCCCAGACTTGCGGCTGTAGCCGTGTTTGTGTTATAACATACGTATGAACAAGCCAATCAAAGTTATAAAAGTCGGCAACAGCGCCGGCATGATTCTTCCCAAAGAGATACTCGCCAAGCTGCGGGTGTCGCTTGGCGACGATCTGTATCTGACGGAAACCGCTAACGGCTTTCACCTGACGCCAAGCGACCCCGGCTTTGAGGCAAAGATGGCGTTGGCCGAAACGATCATGCGTGAGGACCGCGACATATTGCGCGTGTTGGCGCAGTAAGGGCCGCAATTGCCTCCGGCCATTCGAATTGAGCCCCATTGGCTCGACGCACGCGATGCGCTTGCCATTCATGACCGGCAGATTGCCGAGCATGGCGGGATTAGCGGTGTGCGCGATTCCAACTTGCTGGATTCGGCATTAGGACGGCCCGTGAACCAGTGGAATTATGGCACGGACGATCCCGCTGCACTGGCTGCGGCTTATGCTTATGGTGTTGCCCGGAATCCTCCTGTTGCCGATGGCAACAAACGCACGGCATGGGTACTTGCGCGTTTGTTCTTGGCGCTCAACGGGCATAAACTGACATTCGACCCACAGGACGCGACACGCATTGTTTTGGCCCTCGCCGCCGGTGAATTGTCCGAAGACGAACTCACCGCCTGGTTCCGCGATCATCTTACCTAGGGTAGCAAGTCCGCTGGCTGCGTTGGTTCGCTGAGTATCTTTTCCATCCGGCGCCAGCGCTCGGCTTGGTCGGGATTGCCGCGCTCGATATAGCCACGGACAAGGTCTTTGCCCCAGCCATAGTTGATAACATAGCTGCGATAATGGTCGGTAAACGCCACCGATTGTTCGGCGCGCGCGGGCGACAGCAATAGATATTTCTGCGTGAGCTCAAGTGCCTGCGCGCGGGATATTTCCCCGTCGAGATACATTTTCGCAATGGTCAGCCGCGCGCCCGACAGCATCTCGGTCATTTGCTGCATTTTCCAATAGGCATCGGCAGACTTCGGATCGAGGCCAGCGAGCGGATATAGAATATCGCGTTCGAACGCCAAGCGCTCCTCGGCTGGAAAGGCCAGATCTATGCCATAATTTGCGCTGCCTTCGGAAAGGACGCTGGTCGGGCTGTAGAGCGGGTTGACCTCATATTCGCTCCACCCTTTTGCACGCGCAAGCCGCTGTTCGACCATCAGGTTCAAAACATGGTGGCCGGGATAACCTTCATGACAGCCCAGATCGACCGCGCGGCTGACGCGGATCGGAAGGTCGGTGTTAATCTGGATCAGGCTTTTGTAATTGCCCTTATAATAATTGTAACCGGACCAGGTTTTCCCCGTCACAAATTCCATATCAAAGCTTTCGCCCACGGGGAGCGCGATGTGCTGCGCGGTGCGGCGTTTGCATTCGGCGATTGCGGCGTCAAAGACAGGTTGCAGCCGCTCTTTGGGAATGGTGTACCGCTCGTTAAACGCATCGACCCGCGCTGCGAGTGGCCCCGTGCCGGGAATGAGCGTATCAAGCCCGTTTAAAATGGCGTCATAATGTTCGAGCGTCATGAGCACAGGGACGGTCGCAAACTGGCCTTTGGCTTCATCATTAAACGCGAATTTGCGGCCCTGAAGCATCTGCAGCCTTGTGTCTGCGGCCACGAGCATGCCCCGCAACGCCAACGCGCGGCGGCGGTCGGCATCATCCTTGATGGTCGGCAAGCTTGCATCAATGGCAGCCGTCAGCTTGCGGGCTTCCGTAATCAGATCGGTCAGCGAACGTGGACTGGCTTTCGCCGCTGCCTGCAACGATTCAGGCCCATAATATGCATCGACATATTCGGCTTCATGCGTTCCGGCCTCAAGCGTGAGGCGGACATAATCTTGCGATATGCTGGTTAAAGAACGCGCCGGGGCCGCTGTCGCAGAACGTGCCGCCACGGGTACCGCGCTGCATGCCGACGCCAGCAACGCGGCCGTGAGGATGGGATAGAAAAGCTTCATATTACGTCTCCCGACATATGGTTGTGGCGCGCCGCAAAGCGCAAAATGAGATAGCCCGAAATTGCGGAAACCACCGACCCCATCAAAACGCCAATTTTGACCGCGTCGGATTGCTCCGGCCCGACAAAGGCAAGGCCGCCGATAAACAGGCTCATCGTGAAACCTATCCCGCACAGCAACGCGACGCCATAGACGTGCACCCAACTGGCATCCTTTGGACGGACGGCAATTCCAAGCTTCACGGAAAGCCAGACGCTTGCGAAGATGCCGATTTGCTTGCCCAGAAACAGCCCCATGGCAATGCCCAGCGGAAGCGGCGCAGCCAATGCAGCAACGCTTGTGCCGGCCAGCGAAACGCCCGCGTTGGCAAAGCCAAAGATAGGCACAATGAAAAATGCGACAGGCTTCACCAACGCATGTTCAAGCCGGTGCAGCGCCGAATCTTCGGCATCGGGCGCTGCGATTGTCCGGTGAAACGGAATGGCAAATGCAGCCATCACCCCTGCAATCGTGGCATGAACGCCAGACAGCAATGTCGCATACCATAACAACGCCGCAAGGATGAGGTACGGCCAAAGCACATGCACCCGAAAACGATTGAGCGCCATCATCGACAGCCAGATCGCACCTGCTGCGGCCAATGCCATGATGTTCAGTTCCGCGGTGTAGAAAAGCGCAATGATGGCGACCGCGCCCATATCATCGACAATCGCCACCGTGGTTAAAAACAGTTTCAAAGATGCAGGGGCGCGGCTGCCCAATAAAGCCAGCACGCCTATGGCAAATGCAATATCGGTGGCAGCGGGTATCGCCCAGCCGCGATGCAGATCTGGATCGCCGCCCGCCACGCCCAGATAGATCAGCGCCGGAACAACCATGCCCGCCGCCGCGGCAATGATGGGAAGGCGCCTATCGTTCCATGTTGAAAGATGGCCGTCGACAAATTCGCGCTTAATCTCCAGCCCGACCAACAGGAAAAATATCGCCATCAGCCCGTCATTTATCCAGAGATGAACGGTCATCGGACCAAGTTTTGGCGTTAATTCCGGCCCAATCACCGCGTGCACGAAATGGGCATAGCTATCGGCAAAAGGCGAATTGGCGACAAGCAGCGCCAAAGCCGCCGCCACCATCAGCAAAATGCCGCCGGCCGCCTCGCTGCCGAGGAACGCACGCAACGCGGATTGGTTGGGTCGCTTTTGGGGCGTTTCAGTCATCGTCCAGCTATATGCCCGCCCGCATAATTGATAGCAAGCGCAGCACAAAACATTGAGCAAATCCCTTGCTTTAGCGGTTTCGGTTGGTCTAGAAACTGCCAAAAGGGCATTAAATATGGCCAATATGGTGGCATTGAATCGGACTATTGAGGGTGCAGATACGGATCCGATGGCGGATGAATCGGTTGAGTTGACCGAAGGTCAAAAGGCGTGCCTTAGGCTGGTCGACGACCACATGACGTCCAAAGAAATCGGCCGTTCTCTGGGAATTTCGCACTTCACTGTCGATCAACGGTTGGACGCCGCGCGGCGCAAACTGAACGCCGCAACGCGCAAGGATGCCGCGAAAATTTTTGCGGCTATTGAACACCGCACCATATCCGAGCCATTCGTATACGAAACGCAAGACCTTGAGCGAGGGCAATATGCCGCTAGCCAGAACGGGCTACCGAAGCGGATGGGACGGGTCGTTGCGAAAATTGCTGCACGCGTTTCTGTTCCGCCCATCGGTGGCGAAAGACATGATTTATCCCCAAAGGATATCGTGGTTCAATCGCTGAATATTGCATTTTTCAGCACAGTGGCGTTTGCATTTGTTGTTGCTGTTTTGACGGGTACGTTTCGACTGTTTCAATAAACGTCTTTCGCTGGCTGAAGCTGAATTCAGATCAAGAGGGAGACAGTTTATGGTGAATTTCGAACATGAGACCGCCCGCCAATTGGCATCTGACATCCGGTCGACCCACCAATCGATAGATAATGCACTGGCAGACCTCGCCAGCCTTACTTTTTCGGTCATTGATGTGTGCCGAAATTCCGACGCACCGCCAGCGCATACACAGGCTGCGATTGAAGGCGTGGCAAACGGACTGACCATGATGGTCGATGCCCGCAAGGGCTTTGTCAACGCGCACCGCAAAATCGCCGTCGCCCAGCGCGACAGCAATCTTCAAGAAATCAACTTCGGCTGCGTTGGCCCCGGTCCGCTTACCCGACCATCCGGCCTTCGGGTCGTAAACAGCTGATGCTCGGCACCCTTGCCCGGACGCGGGCTATATTCTGAGGACGGGCAAGGGATGGATACTCTCCAGTCAGCTTTTATTTTCGCGCTTCTGCTGTGCACGCTTTATGCGGGCATCAATGGCGGACGTACCGGCAAGGCTGGCGCTGCCATTTTCATCGTTGCGACAATATTGAGCGCCGCTGCCGCAACGATGAACCCCAGTTGGGCAACGACATCTTATGGACTATTCGCCGTGGATGGGGGCTGCTTGCTTGCACTCATTGTGCTGGCGCTGCACAGTAACCGTTATTGGCCGATATGGGCGATGGGGTTTCAAACCGTGGCCGTCGCAACGCATATGGCGACGCTTTGGATACCCGGCTTCGTCCCGAAATCCTATCAGGCCTTATTATCCTTTTGGGCGATACCAATCCTGTGGGTGATGGTGATGGGCACGCGCAAAGACCGCCAATATGAACGGGGCAAAGTCCAGATCGCCTGAGACAACGTCGTTCCGGAACACTGCATATCAAAACGGCGCGACATGGATCGCAGCTGGTTGAGGGGTCGCACCTGTGCCTAACTGGATTTTCCCAATCGCCGAAACGGCGCAGCGTGAACTGTTTATGTTCAGCGCGATTTGGCTGTTGATTGGCGCCATTGACGATCTGTGCGTCGATGCCATCTGGGCGGTAAGGCGGCTGTACCGAAAAATTGCGTTTTATTGGCATAGGCCGCCGATGACGGTGGATGAACTGCCGGCAAAGTCGGGGCCCGGGCTGATGGCGGTTTTGATACCGGCATGGGGCGAGGCAGCGGTGATCGGCGCGATGCTGGGCAACTGCACACGCAGCTGGGCCGACAGCGGATGCGAGCACAGACTATATGTTGGCTGCTACCCAAATGACCCGCACACATCGGCCGCAGTCATTCGGGCCGCAAAGCGCAACCCAGTTATCCGGCTCGTGCTGGTCAACCATATGGGCCCAACCACCAAAGCCGATTGCCTCAACAGACTTTGGAAGGCGCTGCTCGCAGATGAGATCGCGGGTGGTTACAAGGCCAAAGCCATTGTTCTGCATGACGCCGAGGACGCCGTCCACGCCGATGAGCTTCGGGTGTTCGACAGGCTGCTCGCCATAGGCGGCGCGGTGCAATTGCCGGTCATTCCGGTGCGGACAAAAAGTTCGCGATGGATCAGCGGACATTATTGCGACGAATTTGCCGAAGCCCATGGCAAAAATATGGTCGTGCGCGAGGCGATTGGCGCGTCGCTGCCGCTCGCTGGCGTCGCCTGCGCGATTGAACGCAATTTGATGGGCCGCTTGGCCATTATGAATGGCGGCGATCCGTTCGATCCGAACAGCCTGACCGAGGATTATGAGCTGGGCATGCGTATCGGGGCTGCCGGCGGACGCACCATCATGGCGCGCATTTTGGACAACAATGGCAGGCTAATAGGGACCAGATCCTGCTTTCCCGATACGCTCACAAGTTCGGTCCGGCAAAAAACACGTTGGCTGACGGGCATTGCCCTTGCCGGTTGGGACAGGCTGGGGTGGAACGGCAATCTCGCGCAGAAATGGATGTTGCTTCAGGATCGCCGGTCGATACTCGCAGCGATTGTCATGAGTGCAGCCTATGCCTGCATCTTGCTCACGGCGATGTTGACGGTGGCTGAAACACAAGGCGCGCACCAGCCGAAACCGTTGGCGCCGACACTGATCATCCTTTTGTGGTCTAACGCGGCCTTTCTTTTCTGGCGGCTGTTTGTTCGGGCCGGCTTTGTTGCCGCGCTGTACGGTCCAAAAGAAGCACTGCTGTCGATCCCGCGCAGCGTCATGACGAACATTATCGCGATCATGGCCGCGCGGCGGGCCTGCATAAACTATGCACGGCATTGTTTCGGGGTACCGCTGCGCTGGGACAAAACCGCCCACCATATTGTCCCTGCGCCATTGGTCCGGCTCGATTGATGCGCGGGCGCGCCTTGGCATCCATAGCTTTGCTCTGTGCAACGTGGGTCACGGCCCGTATCGCCGTCACAACGTTGGATACCAGGGCCGTAAGCCAGACCGGTCATGGAACATATCCAAATCCAGTCCGCATGGGGCCCGTCCCGACGCTGGCGAGCACCCCAACATTCATCCGGCAAAGTTCACAGCACAGCGTCGCGGCCCTTTTTGTTGGGCACGCCCCAAATAGCCAAGCCAAGAACGCCCTCCCGCCGGAGGGACCCACGCCATTTTTCTTCAGCGCAGGCACCCCCGTGCGGATCTCCCCCGCCGCATTCCTACCGACGGACCCCGATGTCATCACCCCTATCGCAGCGCCGCCTCCATCCGCGACCACTCCGCAAGGATTTGAGGCCTACGCCTATAGCTTTTGGCGGCGCGGCAGTTCCCCCACCGGAATGCTTGGCAACGGGCAATATGGCGGCAGCCAAAGTGCCGTGATTGCCGCAATCCCCGTCCTGCGCTTCTCCGGTAACTCTGGCCTCTCGCGCCTGTCCATGGCTGGCCGGATATCGGTTGCACATGGCAGCGTGCGTGAAAGGGAGTTGGCAGCAGGGGTGCGTTGGCGACCCGTTGCACACATTCCGGTGCAGGTCATTGCCGAGCGTAGATTTCGCGAAGACCGACCCGGCGCATTTGCGGCCTTGGTCGCTGGCGGGCAGTCTGGCGTAAAATTGCCGCTTGGTTTCCGGTTGGATGGCTATGGTCAGGCAGGCTTTGTTTCGGGGCAAGGCGGCGGCACCTTTGCCGATGTGGCGGCGCAAGCACATCGCCCAATCGCACAATCGCAACGCGCATCTTTTGCGATTGGCGCAGGCGTATGGGGCGGCGGGCAAGACAATGTCCGGCGCATGGATATCGGCCCAAATATCCGCGCAAATGTGACCGCTGGCGGCGCGCTATTCCAATTTGACGCAAGCTGGCGTTGGCGTGTTGCGGGCCACGCACAGCCGGGCCATGGGCCAGCGGTAACATTGTCCACCAGTTTCTAAGCACCAGCCTTTATCCTGCCGCTAAATGCCGTTAGGGTCTGTCGGTCAAACATGGATATCTATCTTCCTATAGCCAATTTGTCGGTCAATGCGCTGGTCATCATCCTGCTGGGTGGCGGCGTCGGCGTGTTGTCTGGAATGTTTGGTGTGGGCGGCGGGTTCCTGACCACGCCATTGCTTATTTTCTATGGCATCCCGCCAGCCGTTGCCGCAGCGTCGGCATCCACGCAGGTAACCGGCGCAAGCGTATCGGGCGTTTTTGCGCATATGAAACGCGGCGGTGTCGATTTTCAAATGGGTGCTGTTCTCGTGTTCGGCGGCATTTTCGGCACAGCTGCGGGCGCTGCGATCTTTGAAATATTGGAATCGCTTGGTCAGATCGATACCGTCATCAACATCCTGTACGTCATCATGTTGGGCAGCATCGGCGGGATGATGGCGAAAGAAAGCCTGACCAGCGTGCGCGCGACCCGTGCCGGTAAACCGGTGCCAGCGGCGAAACGGCGGCACCATCCCTTGGTCGCCAATTTGCCGATGCGTTGGCGTTTCTACCGGTCGGGCCTATATATTTCGCCACTCGCACCGCTGATATTGGGTTTCATCACGGGCATTATGACCATGCTGTTGGGCGTGGGTGGCGGTTTCATCATGGTGCCTGCCATGCTCTATTTGCTGGGCATGGGCGCGCAGGTTGTGGTGGGCACATCTTTGTTCCAGATATTGTTCGTCACCATGGCATCCACCATGATGCACAGCCTGACCACCAAGGCCGTCGATATTGTGCTGGCGGTATTCTTGCTGATCGGAAGTGTCACCGGCGCGCAAATTGGCGCACGATTGGCGCAGCGGATGCGCCCTGAATATCTCCGTCTGTTTCTGGCAGCGATTGTCCTGCTCGTCGCCATCCGGATGGCGCTTGGCCTTGGCTGGCGTCCGGACGAAATCTACACGTTGCAAGCCCTGTGATACGCTTGATCGCCTTGTTCCTGTTTTTGCTGCCGGTGGCGGCGGGCGCCCAAAATGTGCCCAAGCTGGTGCCCGATGTGTCGCAGCGCGAAATCAATATTCAATCGGGTTTCACCGGCGCGGAAATGCTGTTGTTTGGTGCGATCATTTACCCGCGCGGCGTTGCGCCGGAGGGTCAGGTGGACGTCGCGGTGGTCCTGCGCGGGCCAACCCGCGCGGTGACGCTGCGCGAAAAGCAGAATATTGCAGGTATCTGGATTAACGCCGACAGCACCGATTTCCGGTCCGTTCCGGCTTATTACGCAATCGCCTCATCCCGCCCGCTGCGCGAGATCGTCGATAGCAAGACCGCGGCCATTTACGAACTCGGCCTCGAAAGATTGCAATTGTCGCCCAGCGGTGAAGTCGATGCCGCAGAGCAAAAACGCTTTGTCGATGGCTTGGTCGATCTGAACCGCCGCAACGGTCTTTTCCGGCAAGAGGCAGGCACCGTCGAAATCACCGATCAGGTATTGTACCGCGCACGGCTGAATATTCCATCGAGCGTCCCTGTTGGCACATATACCGCCGAAACATTGTTGATCCGCAATGGCCGCGTCATTGTCGCGGACGATAATGTCCAAGTGCGGATACGCAAAACCGGGTTTGAGCAACTGGTGACCGTCATGGCGCAAGATTATGCCTTGTTTTATGGCGCGATGGCGGTGCTGGTATCGTTGCTGCTTGGCTGGTTCGCCGGATATGTTTTCCAGCGCTTATAACTGGCGTTGGCGGGGGCCATTTCCATCCCCATGGTAAATATATCTTTACCTTCTGTACCTATCGCTGGCCGCTTCCTTACATCAAAGGCAGTTGAACGATGGAAATGACAGGGCATCGGCAGTTTACGTCCGCAGAACCCGGTGCGCAGGGACAAGCCGAAGCGGCGGATGCGCTGCACCATATCGGCTTTGTTATGGACATTGCCGGATCCAGTTCTCAAATCACCCTCGATGCCAGCATATTGACCAAGCTGATGTCGCATGGCGATCCCAGCATTGCGATGGCCGGACAGGTGGGCAGCCAAATCAAGATCCGCATTGGCCATAATTGGCTGCTCGCCAGTATCCGCACACAACGCATGCATGACCGCGACCATGGGGTCATTATGGCGCAAGTCGACTTCCTGGGCGAAGGCGACGAAGACCGCCAGACCGGCAAAATCTCCAATTTCCGCCGCGGGGTTACGCGTTATCCAATCCCCGGAAGCGAGGTCTATGCGGTGTCGAGCGCGGACATGACCCAAGTCTATGCAACCGACGCGCGCGCGCATGTTGAAATCGGCACCGTTGTCCCAACCAAGGATATTCGCGGCGCGCTATATGTCGACGCGATGCTCGGCAAGCATTTCGCACTCGTGGGTTCAACGGGTACCGGCAAATCAACCTGCGCCGCTCTCATAGTACATAAAATCTGCGATATCGCCCCTGACGGCCATATCGTCATGATTGACCCCCATGGCGAATATAGTGCGGCGTTCAAACAAAATGGCGCGTTGTTCGACGTGAACAATCTGGCCATGCCTTATTGGATGATGAACTTTGCCGAACATTGCGAAGTGTTCGTCACCTCCACCGGCGACGACAGGCAAATTGACTCAGACATTCTCGCCCGCTGCCTGTTGCAGGCGCGGGCCAAAAACCGGATTGCAGAAAATATTGGCAAGCTGACGGTTGATGCGCCAATCCCTTATTTACTGTCTGACCTGACCAACATCATCCAGAATGAAATGGGTAAGCTCGACAAGGCAACATCGTCCGCGCCGTTCATACGGTTGAAGATCAAAATTGACGAACTGAAGGCCGACCCGCGCTACAATTTCATGTTTTCAGGCCTGCTGGTCGGCGACACCATGGCCGAATTTGTCGGCAAGATTTTCCGTCTGCCATCACATGGCAAACCGATTTCGATTATCGATGTGTCCGGCGTGCCTTCCGACATCACGTCGACCGTTGTCGCGGTGCTATCGCGTCTGGTGTTTGACTATGCCATCTGGTCGCGCAACGAAGCGCAGCGCCCCATCCTGCTCATCTGCGAAGAGGCCCATCGCTACATTCCGTCGGATCGCGTTTTCAAAAACAGCGCAGTGCGCTCCATCCTTGAACGCATTGCCAAGGAAGGCCGTAAATATGGTGTGTCGCTTGGCCTGATTACGCAGCGTCCGTCCGATTTGGCCGAAGGCGTGCTGTCGCAATGCGGCACGATCATTTCGATGCGATTGAACAATGAACGCGATCAGGCATTTGTCCGCGCCGCCATGCCCGAAGGTGCGCGCGGTTTCCTGGATGCCGTCCCTGCATTGCGCAACCGCGAATGCATTATCTGCGGCGAAGGTGTCAGCATTCCCATCCGCGTGTCGCTCGACCATTTGGAAGCGGACAAACGCCCGGCATCGGAAGACCCGCTGTTCAGCAAGCTGTGGCGCGAAGCAGGGGGCGAAGCCGAAATATTGGACCGCGTCGTGCGCAGGTGGCGTGCGCAGGGGCGGTGATTGCCGCGGCACGGGCTGGAGGCATGTCCACGCTTGCAATGTAGGATTGGCTTTGAGACTATCGCCCCGCGCACGCGAAAGCGCGCACGGCTCTTTCTCAATGTTGAGACCACCCGCAAAAATACAGAGCCGCGTTCACCATTAAAGCGACAAAGCAGACAGTAAAAACGCTGCTCCACGTTGCTTTTGTCGCGTTAGGGTCAGGACAAAGAGCGCCGTTTTCTTCATGGGCATTCGTCCCAAAAATCTAATATTGCCCTGATCATTCGTTGAGGTTCGGCCTCAGATACTGCCGTGCCCGATCCAAATCGAGTGCGCGCCGTGCGGCATAGTCCGCAACCTGATCTTCGCCAATCCGCGCAACGCCGAAATATTCGGCTTGGGGATGCCCGAAATAAAAGCCGCTGACCGCGGCGGTCGGCAACATGGCAAAGCTTTCGGTCAAGGTGATGCCCGTTTTCTGGGTCGCATCCAGCAGGTCGAATAATATCGGCTTCAGGCTGTGGTCCGGACATGCGGGGTATCCCGGTGCGGGCCGGATGCCGCGATATTCCTCACGGTTCAGCGCCTCGATGGTGAACTGCTCGTCGGGCGCATAACCCCATAATGTTGTGCGGACATGCTCGTGCATCCGTTCGGCAAAGGCTTCGGCCAGACGGTCGGCGAGCGCTTTTAACATGATGTCGGAATAATCATCGATATTGGCTTTGAACTGCGCCAAATGCGTGCCGATGCCATGGCCAGTGGTGACAGCAAAGCCGCCGATCCAGTCGCCGTCGCGGCTGATGAAATCGGCCAGACACATGTTCGCCCTGCCTTCGCGCTTGGCGATTTGCTGCCGCAGGAACGGCAGGCGGATATGGGCTTCGGTGTTTTCGCAATAGACCACAACATCATCGCCATCGCGCCAGCATGGCCACAGGCCCGCAACGCCCTTTGCGCGGAGCCATTTCTCGCTGATGATTTTATCGAGCATCGCATTGGCATCGGCAAACAGGCTGGTGGCACTTTCGCCAACCACTTCATCGGTCAGAATATCGGGATAATTGCCATGCAATTCCCATGCGCGGAAAAACGGCGTCCAATCGATATACTTGCGCAGATCCGCAAGGTCCCAATCATCATAGGCATGCACGCCCGGCTGTAATGGCGGCGCGGGTTTCAGCGCCTCGTCCATCTCGAACGCATTGGCGCGGGCTTCGTCGAGCGAAGCCAATGGCTTTGCGGTCTTGCCCGCACGGGCATCGCGGATGTGGCTATATTCGGCGCGGGTGTCCGCGACGAACTTTTCGGCCATAGTATCGCTGACCAATGTGCCCGCAACACCGACAGCGCGCGAAGCATCGAGCACATGAATAACGGGACCCGAATAAACAGGCTCAATCCGCAACGCCGTATGCGTTTTGGACGTGGTGGCGCCGCCGATCATCAACGGCATCGTCATGCCCGCCTTCTGCATTTCTTCAGCGACGGTGACCATCTCGTCCAGCGACGGTGTGATCAGGCCCGATAGCCCGATCATGTCGGCATCATGGTCGACCGCCGCCTTCAATATGTCTTGCCACGGGACCATCACGCCCAGATCGACAATCTCGAAGCCATTACATTGCAGCACAACGCCAACGATATTCTTGCCGATATCATGCACGTCGCCCTTGACGGTCGCCATGATGATCTTGCCCTTGCCCTTCGCGCCGACTTCTTTCTCGGCCTCGATATAGGGGAACAGATGCGCGACCGCTTTTTTCATGACGCGCGCCGATTTCACGACCTGCGGCAGGAACATTTTGCCCGACCCGAACAAGTCACCAACGACATTCATGCCGTCCATCAACGGGCCTTCGATTACCTCAATTGGCCTGCCGCCCGCAGCCTTGATCGCCAGCCGCGCTTCTTCGGTGTCATCGACGATATGCGCATCAATGCCTTTGACCAAGGCATGCTCAAGCCGCTTCTTAACGTCCCAGCCGCGCCATTCGGCCTCCGCCTTTTCCTGCGCTACATCCGTGCCACGATATTTCTCGGCCAAGGTGATGAGGCGCTCGGTGGCATCGGGGTCGCGGTTGAGGATTACATCTTCGCACGCCACCCGCAGTTCCGGATCAATATCGTCATAGATATCCAACTGCCCTGCGTTAACGATCGCCATGTCCAAGCCAGCAGGGATCGCATGATATAAGAATATCGAGTGCATCGCGCGGCGGACAGGCTCGTTACCGCGGAAGGAAAAGGACAGGTTGGAAAGGCCGCCCGAATAATGGGCGTGCGGGCACAGAACGCGCAATTCCTTCAGCGCCTCGATAAAATCGACGCCATAATTGTTATGCTCTTCAATCCCGGTTGCCACCGCAAAAATATTGGGGTCGAAAATGATGTCTTCGGGCGGGAACCCAATGCCGACCAGCAAGTCATAAGCACGTTTGCAAATTTCGACCTTGCGCTCTTTGGTGTCGGCCTGCCCTGTCTCGTCGAACGCCATCACGACGACAGCGGCGCCATAGGCCATGCACAGCCGCGCGTGATGCAAAAAGGCTTCTTCGCCTTCTTTCATCGAAATCGAATTCACGATGGGCTTGCCCGAAACGCATTTCAGCCCCGCCTCAATGACGCTCCATTTGGAACTGTCGATCATCAACGGCACGCGCGCAATATCTGGTTCGGCCGCGATCCGTTTGATGAACGTGGTCATCGCCTCATGCGCGTCGAGCAGACCTTCATCCATATTGATGTCGATAATCTGCGCGCCATTTTCGACCTGGTCGCGCGCGACTTCGACAGCGGCTTCATAGTAGCCGGACAGAATGAGCTTCTTGAACTTGGCACTGCCGGTGACGTTCGTACGTTCACCGATGTTGACGAAGCGGGAGGAGGAGGATGTCATATTGATGTTCAGCTTTAAGAAGTTCAGGCGGCCATGATGAAGGGTTCGAGGCCAGCAAGCCGCGTGACGACGGGTGGCTGCGGGATATTGCGCGGGGCGCGGCCCTCAACGGCCTTGGCTATCGCGGCGATATGCGCAGGCGTGGTGCCGCAACAACCGCCGACGATGTTGACCAGCCCATCATCCAGCCATTGGCCAATCAGCTGCGCCGTCGTTTCGGGCAGTTCGTCATATTCGGCAAGGTCATTGGGCAGGCCCGCATTGGGATAGGCCATGACAAGCGTATCGGCTTGCTTTGACAAAGCGGCCAAATGCGGACGCAACAGGTCAGCGCCGAACGAACAATTCAACCCGATGGTAAGCGGCTTGACGTGCCGGATCGCGGCCCAAAATGCCTCAACGGTATGCCCAGACAGATTGCGTCCAGCCATATCGGTGATCGTCATCGATATCATCAAGGGCACGTCCCGGCCCGATGCCAGTGCGGCTTCCTGCGCCGCCATCGCTGCGCATTTGGCGTTTAGCGTATCGAAAATCGTTTCAATCAGCAGGAAATCCACGCCGCCTTCGATGAGCGCGTCGCATTGTTCGCGATAGACGCCTTTCAGATAATCAAAATCGATCTCGCGATAGCCGGGATCGTTGACGTCTGGTGATAAAGACAATGTCTTATTCGTTGGCCCGATTGAGCCCGCGACAAAGCGCCGCTTGCCATCTTCGGCTTCAGCGGCGTCACAGCAGGCGCGCGCGAGCTTTGCCGAATCAAGGTTCAATTGCTGGACCAGATGTTCGCAGCCATAATCAGCCATGCTGATCTTCGTGGCGCTGAACGTGTTGGTTTCAATCATGTCCGCCCCAGCACGCAGATAAGCGCTGTGGATGGCACCAACCACGTCAGGCCGCGTGATCGACAGCAGGTCGTTATTACCCTTTTGATCATGGGTCAGTTCCAATGACCCGCGATAGTCCGCTTCGGATAATTTATACCCCTGAATGGCCGTCCCATAGCCGCCGTCGAAGACCAATATTTGCTTGGACGCTCTTGCAACAAATGCCTCACGCGGGGTCATGCCGCTTGCTCCTGCGCAGCGCCAGAAGGCCGTTTCCCAAGCAAATGGCAAATGGCATAAGACAGCTCGGCCCGGTTGAGCGTGTAGAAATGGAAATCGCGCACACCGCCCGCATATAATCTGCGGCACATTTCGGCCGCGACGGTGGCTGCGACCAGTTGCCGCGCAGATGGATGGTCATCCAACCCTTCAAACAAATGCGCCATCCACACGGGAATTGCGGTGCCAGTCATGGCGGACATGCGGGTGATTGCCGCAAAATTTGAAACCGGCATGATGCCCGGCACGATTTCGGCATCGACACCTGCGGCAGCGACAGCATCACGGAACCGAAAGAATGTTTCGGGTTCAAAGAAAAATTGTGTGATTGCCCGGCTCGCGCCCGAATCCAGCTTGCGCTTAAGAAAGTCGATATCGCTTGCAGCGGACAAGGCTTCCGGATGGGTTTCGGGATAGGCACTGACCGATATCTCAAATGGATGAAGCTTACGCAGTCCTTCGACCAACTCAGCGGCACTGGCATAGCCGTCGGGATGCGGGACAAATTTACTGTCCGCGCTTGGTGGATCTCCGCGCAGCGCAACGATGTGCCGCACACCTGCTTCCCAATAAGCATTTGCAACGTCGGCAATTTCGCCCTTTGATGCTTCGACGCAGGTTAAATGCGCTGCTGCTGGAATATTGGTTTCGCGCGCAATGCGGGCGACGGTGTTGTGTGTACGCTCACGCGTTGTCCCGCCGGCGCCATAAGTGACCGACACAAAGCGCGGGGCAAGCGGCGCGAGCGTTACCACCGAATCCCAAAGCTGCTCTTCCATCTTTTCCGTTTTGGGTGGGAAGAATTCAAAACTGATTTCGCAATCACCGGCAAGACCGGCGAAAAGAGGCGCGGCCAGCGCCCGGCTGGCTTCCTGCATCTGGTCGAACGGGAGAATCATGCAACAATCCTTAAGTTGTTTTTTGGACGCGGGGTGGCGAACGACAGCTTTTGCCCCATCCACACTTTTACAATGAGTTCCCCGGACTCAAGTGCGGCCTGATGCACCATCTGCAGGCCATGCGCCGAAAACGCATTGCGCATAAATTCATCGGTAAAGCCAAGCCGGGCATGGGCATGAACGGTGCGGAGTTCTTCATGATCGTGGGCGGCGAAGTCGACGATCACGAGCCGCCCATCTTGTGCAATGGTCCGGATGGCTTCGGCAATGACTGCCTCAGGGTCTTGGGCGTAATGCAGCACTTGATGGAAAATGACGGTGTCAAACTCGCCATCGCCGACGGGGAGCATGTTGAAGTCACCCAATTTGATTTCGACCTTGCTTGCGATATCGGCGCTAAAGTTCGCTATTTTTGCCCGGGCAAGCCGCAACATTTCGGGGCTATTGTCCAAAGCGACAAAGCGGCTTGCGCTCTCCGCGAACAATTCCACAATGCGGCCAGTCCCTGTACCAACGTCCAATACACGGCCCAAAGGCGCGCTATGCAAAATCTGCGCAATCTTAGCCTCAACTTCCGAATCGGCGACATGGAGCGATCTGAGGAAATCCCATTCTTCTGCATGTGCCGCAAAATAAGATGCGGCCATATTGGTACGTGCGTTGCGGACCTCGTCGAGCCGCGCCAGATCCTTTTGAAATGCCTTCGCCTGCGTAACATCGGCTTCTGTCAGTAATGACGTGAGACGTCCGTCCTCCAAAACAGCGCCTGGCCGCAAGAAAACCCAGCTTCCTTCTTTGCGTCGCTCCAATAATCCAGCTTCGTCCAATATACGGATATGCCGGGAAACGCGGGGCTGGCTTTGGTCCAATATCTGCACTAACTCGCCCACCGACAGTTCAAGCCGCAGTACGAGAAATACGATTCGAAGCCGGGTCGGGTCGGCCAGAGCCCGCATGATGTTGAGCAAATTGATCATCTCGGCACCATATAAAGAAATCTTTATATCAAGTCAATCCGCTCAAATCTCCCGCATTTTCTACCGTTCTGGTAGAGTTAACCGCGATTTTGGGGCCGATCAGCTTAATGTAATAAAAAAGCGCATTGCCACCGAATTGTGAACGGGCTACAGGGCTGTCCGCAGACATTACTGCATTCGTTGTGGTGTGCCTGTCAGGTTTTCATAAGTTTTGCTAGGGGGTTTCCCATATGAAGAAAATTGCTGTATCTCTCGTTCTTGCCGCTTCGCTCGGTTTGGCTGCTTGCTCAGGTGCTGAAGAAGCAACCACAGAAGCAACTGAAGCAACCACAGAAGCTCCTGCTGAAGCTGCTGACGCAGCTGTAGAAGGCGCTGAAGCTGCTGCAACTGAAGCTGCTCCTGCTGCTGACGCTGCTGCTGCTCCTGCTGCAGACGCTGCTGCTGCTGCACCTGCTGCAGACGCTGCGAAAGAAGCTGCGAAGTAATATTCGCGCTTTTTAGCGAAAGTTTTTGAAAAGGGCTGTTCTGCTTGCAGGACAGCCCTTTTCTTTGTCTGCCGTAGACACGTTGGATACCGCGCGCGGCTCTCCAACCGGAACATCGCAATAAGGCGTCAGTTCTGGTGGTATGAAGCCACAGCGCGCGATACAAATTGCATGAACGTCATCCGTTGCGGAATAGACGCAGTCGTGCTGCCCATCATTACCGCCACCGCGTAACGTGTGCCATCTGGCGCGGTCATAATCCCGATATCATTATATCCCGTGGAAACCGGCGGCAAAACCTGTCCGGTTCCGGTTTTGTGCAAAAAGCTCCAGCCCGCAGGCACCCCTGCCTTCAACCGGTTGGGTCCACTTGATGTTCGCGACATGATATCGAGCATGAGGCGCGTTGAAGACGCCGACAGCAGCTCACCCTTGGCAAGCTTTGCCAATGCGCGCACAATGGCCTGCGGACTTGCCCCATCGATTGGGTCATTCAGATAGCGGTCAAGCGCAGCCTGACGCGCGGCCAACGGCATGGCATCACGTGCAGCATAAAAGCGCCGACCAATTGCATATTCCTGTTTCCAATCGAGGCCGGCAATGCCGCTTTGCAGCGCGCGTTCGCCCGGACCAAAGCGGATTGCGCCCAAATTCTTGCGCGCGATAAAACTCTTTACCGCTTGCGGGCCGCCTACGGTACGCAGCAACGAGTCATTGGCGGTATTGTCACTCGCGCGAATGGCTTGCTCCAGCAGGTTGAGGACTGAAACCTCAATACTGCCATTAGCGATCACCTGATCACGGATTGGCTGATGAAAAACCGCCAGATCATCTCGTGTGATCCGTACTTTCTGGTCGAGGCGAAGCTTCCCTTGATCGACCATGTCCAACACCGTGAGCGCAACCCAGGTTTTGGATACGCTTTGCTGGGGGAACAATTCATCCATCCTGCGGCCTAAAACCCATTCGCCGCCATCCACGCGCATAATGGCAACACCAGTCCGCCCCGGGAACAAACGCCATTGATCTTGGATCAGATTTTCAAGACCGGCAGGTGGCCGCCCAATTGCGGGAGGTGCGGGCGCTACAACTGCTGGTGCCGGGGCTATTGCTGCTGGCGGCGCAGGTCCCCGTGGCACTGGCGCGGATACGCAGCCCGATAAAACGGACAACAGCGCCAAAGACGCAAGGCCTGTTTGGCCAGCTTTATGCACGCGCGTCTTAGTCTTCGAAAACATTACAGCCATGAAGCTGCAATAGAGGCCTCGCGGTCGTTCTGTCACCGACAAACGGTATTTTTGCGACCAATGATTCGATGGCGTCGACGAGACGAGTCCCGATCAACAGTTGGGATCGTTCGGCACGTCCGTCGTGCGGGGAAACTTGGGTAGACGGTTTAAATAGGCTCAGCCACGACCCCGGTACGCGGCAACGCCCTGATCCGGAAGCCACAGCCCCTTGGGCGGCTCCCCCGATTGCCAAAACACATCGATAGGAATTCCGCCGCGCGGATACCAATAACCGCCGATGCGCAGCCAATGCGGCTTCATTTCGGTGAAAAGCCGCTGGCCAATACCAACCGTGCAATCTTCGTGGAAGGCGGCGTGATTACGGAACGAACCCAGGAAAAGCTTCAGCGACTTTGATTCAACAATGCTTTTGTCCGGCGCATAATCGATGACGAGATGCGCAAAATCGGGTTGCGCCGTGACCGGGCATAAAGACGTGAACTCAGGCACGGCAAAGCGGGCGAGATACAGCGTATCAGGGCGCGGATTGGGGACATAATCCAGCTCGGCCTCTTCAGGCGTTTGGGGAAGTGCGCTTTGCGCACCCAGATACATCGGTTTTAGTTCGTCAGTCATAGCTGCGCATTTAGCCGTTTCATCGCGGGAAGCAAACGCGTCATACCGTTTAAGCAAGATATGCACTTCGCGTGCACGCAAAAACGTATTGGGCTGGGGCAACGCGCGCTTTTTCCTGAAAACCTGTATCGCGTCCCGGACATGGCCTCGCTAACGCTCCGTTCATGACGACTCTCATTCCGGTACTCGGCGACCAACTGAGCCATGCGCTTTCGTCATTGGCGGGGCAGGACAAAAAAACGTGCGTCATTTTGATGGCCGAACTCGATGAAGAGACGACCTATGTGCCGCACCACAAATCCAAAATGGCGTTCATATTATCGGCGATGCGTCACCATGCCGAAGACCTGCGTTCAGCTGGATGGGCCGTCGACTATGTGAAGCTGACCGACCCTGAAAACAGCGGCAGTTTTACCGGCGAACTCGCCCGCGCGATGGAACGGCATAGCGCATCCGCCATCTGCGTCACCGAAGCGGGCGAGTGGCGGGTGAAGGCCATGCTGGATAGCTGGGCCGACCGCTTTGATGTGCCCGTAGAGATACGCAGCGACGACCGCTTCTTATGTGGCCATGCCGAATTTGAAAGCTGGGCCAAGGACCGCAAGCAGCTGCGCATGGAATATTTCTATCGCGACATGCGCCGTAAATCGAAATTGCTGATGGATGGCGATGCCCCCGTCGGCGGGCAGTGGAATTTTGACGCGGAAAACCGCAAGCCGGCCAAGCGCGATCTGGCGATGCCACAACCACTGCATTTCGCACCTGACGATATCACGCAGGATGTAATTGAAATGGTCGAAGAGAAATTCGCGACCAATATGGGCCAGACCGCAAAATTCGGCTTTGCGGTCACGCGCGCCGACGCGCTGAAACAGCAAGCACATTTCCTGAAACATGCGTTGCCGTCCTTTGGGGATTATCAGGACGCAATGCTCACTGGCGAGCCATTTTTATGGCATTCGATTTTGTCACCCTACATCAATACCGGTTTGCTTGATCCGCTGGAATTGTGCCGCGCGGTCGAAGAACAATATCAGGCCGGCAAAGTACCCATCAACGCGGCCGAAGGCTTCATTCGTCAGGTCATTGGTTGGCGCGAATATGTGCGCGGCATTTATTGGCATGCTGGGCCTGAATATTTGGGAAGCAATGCCCTTGCCGCCGAACGGTCGCTGCCGGAATTCTATTGGACCGGTAAAACCGACATGCATTGCCTGTCGCAAACCGTCGATCAGACAATCGCATATTCCTACGCCCATCATATCCAGCGGCTGATGATTACAGGCAATTTCGCCCTGCTGGCGGGCATCAACCCGGTCGACGTGCATAGATGGTATCTCGCCGTTTATGCAGACGCGTATGAATGGGTCGAATTGCCGAACAGCTTGGGCATGAGCCAGTTTGCAGACGGCGGCATGCTCGCGTCAAAACCCTATGCGGCCAGTGGCGCCTATATCAACCGCATGTCGGATTATTGCTCCAGCTGCCGTTATGATGTGAAACAAAAAACGGGGCCCAAGGCATGTCCGTTCAACGCGCTCTATTGGGAATTTATTGCGCGCAACGAAGATAGACTGCGCAAGAACCCGCGCATGGCGATGCCATATAAAAACTGGGACCGGATGGCGCAGGCCGATAAAGTCGCACTTCGTCGTCAGGCACAGCAATTTCTCGAAACGCTTGGCTAGTTTGGAAAAGCTGCTTATCTTGCACCGCACAAGAATCAAAAAGTAGCGGGCAAGGACAAAACATGGAATTGTTAGTAAGTACCGAATGGTTGGCGAGCGAGATCGGCGCATCTGATTTGCGCGTGGTAGATGCCACCTGGTTCATGCCCGATGCTGGCCGCAACGCGCAGGCCGAATATGAAAGTGGCCATATTCCCGGCGCTGTTTTCATGGACTTGCAAGAACTCGCCGACACAAACAGCAGCCTGCCCAATACATTGCCGCCGCCAGAAAAATTTGCCAGCCGCATGCAATCGCTGGGCCTGGGCGACGGCAGCCGTATCGTTGTCTACGACGACAGCCCGTTCAAATCGGCAACGCGCGCATATTGGATGTTGACCTTGTTTGGCGCGCATGATGTTGCGATCCTCGATGGCGGCATTGCAAAATGGAAAGCCGAAGGCCGCGCGCTCGAAACCGGCAAGCCAACGCTGCGCCACCGCCACTTCACCGTCTGGAAAGACGAAAAGGCCGTGCGCAACAAGGCAGACATGCTCGCCAATCTGCACAGCAAGGAAGCCGATGTTGTGGATGCCCGCGGCGCAGGGCGATTTACCGGTGAAGAAGCTGAACCGCGGCCTGACATGGCTTCGGGTCACATTCCCGGCAGCCGCAACTTGCCCTTTGGCAATCTTTTGAACGCAGACGGTACGTGGAAGCGCGGCGATGCGTTGACCCAAGCCTTTACCGATGCGGGCGTTGATTTGAACAAACCCATGATCACAACCTGCGGCTCTGGGATGACCGCAGCTGTTGTTCTGTTCGGCGCGCGCCTAACCGGCAAATCCGACGTTGCCTTATATGATGGCAGCTGGTCCGAATGGGGCTTGGACAAGGATACCCCAAAGGCGCAGGGTGCGGCTTGAGTTCCAAAAAGCCTCAAAGGCCAGCCACCAATACAGTCACTGCAGGGCGCAAGGCTTCGCTCACGGGCCCTGTCGTGAATGTGCCTGTTTGGCGCGCCAGCACGCATTTATATGAAAATGTGGCTGAGCTGGAGGCCGGCAAGGGGCGCAACGAAGACGGCCGCTTTTTCTACGGCCGTCGTGGGTCGCCGACGCAATGGTCGCTCGCCGACGCGCTGACCGAAATGGAGCCTGGTGCGCATGGGACCATGCTGTACCCGTCGGGTGTTGCCGCGATTGCCTGTGCATTGCTGTCGGTGCTCAAGGCGGGTGACGTCTTGCTGATGACCGACAATGTTTATGACCCAAGCCGGTCTTTGGCTGACGGGTTTCTGAAGCGTTTCGGGGTTGAAACCCGATATTTTGACCCACGCACCACCGATTATGACGCGCTATTTTGTGATCGCACACGCGCCATATTGCTCGAATCACCCGGCAGCCTGACATTTGAAATGCAGGACATTCCTGCAATCTGCGCCGCTGCGAAAAAACGCAATGTCGTCACCCTCCTCGATAACACATGGGCCACATCCTATTTCCATACCGCGCTCGACAAGGGCATCGATATGGCGATTTTGTCGTGCACCAAATATATTGTCGGCCACAGCGATGTAATGATGGGCAGTGTCACCACGCACGATAAATTATGGACGAAATTGCGCCACACCGCGCAGCAACTTGGTCAGACTGTTTCGCCCGACGATGCCTATCTCGCGAGCCGCGGCCTGCGCACCTTGGCGGTGCGGATGAAGGCGCATGAGACGTCTGCGCTCCATATTGCGCAATGGCTGCAGACGCAGGCCGATGTCGCGGCCGTTTACCATCCCGCTTTGCCCGATTGCCCCGGACACGATATTTGGAAACGCGACTTTACCGGATCATCGGGATTGTTTTCATTCATCCACACCGGCGACACGACAACCGCAGCGGCCTTTGTCGACGCGCTGCAACTGTTCGGCATTGGCTACAGCTGGGGCGGGTTTGAAAGCTTGGCTCTGCCCGTGCAGCCAGAGAAATACCGGTCAGTCGTCGCGTGGGATAAGCCTGGCACGCTGATCCGCCTGCAAATCGGGCTTGAGGACACAGATGATCTTATCGCAGACCTTGGCCAAGCATTTGAAGTGGCCCGCACCCAACGATAAATATCAGCGCGTTGGCACTGGCACTTCGCCCGAATAATCGTAAAAGCCACGCTTCGTTTTGCGTCCGAACCAGCCGGCCTCAACATATTTTTGCAGCAATGGTGCTGGCCGGAATTTCGGATCGCCTGTCGATTGAAACAGCACATTTGTGATTTCAAGGCAGGTGTCGAGGCCGATGAAATCCGCCAGTGTCAGTGGTCCCATCGGGTGGTTAAGACCCAATTGGCACGCGGTGTCGATGTCGCGCATAGTGGCAACGCCTTCACCCAGCGCGAAACATGCTTCGTTTATCATGGGCATCAGCACGCGATTGACGATGAAGCCGGGCGCATCATTTGCAAACACCAATTGCTTACCCAATGCCTCACCATATTGGCGGACGACGTCGACAGTCGCATCGGTTGTTGCCAATCCGCGGATGATTTCAATCAGCCCCATGACAGGAACGGGGTTGAAGAAATGCACGCCGATGAAGCGCTGTGGGTCGGGTGATGATTGTGCCAGCCGCGTAATGGGGATGGATGACGTATTGGACGCCAATACAGCCTGACCGCCCATGACCGCGCCCACCGACTCAAATATCTTGCGCTTAATGTCTTCCCGCTCGGTCGCGGCTTCAATGATCAGCCCGGCATCAGCCATCGGTTCATAGCTGGCGACTGGTTGTATGCGTGACAACAGTGCCTCTGCATCGCCCGCCGACATTTTTTCTTTGGCGACCAGACGGCTGAGTGCCTTGGCAATGCCGGCCTTGCCTTCTTCGGCCTTCGCCAAATCAAGGTCCGACAAATAGACATGATAGCCAGCGCCAGCGCTGACCTGTGCGATGCCCGCACCCATTTGACCTGCTCCGATAACGCCGACTGCACGCATTTGCCGCTCCATGTAAAACCAATCATTGGCCCCTAGCGAATGATGGGTCACAGGGCTAGCTTACTCCCACCAAAAAGACGTTGGCGCGCGTCGCGGTGCTGTTTTCGCAGGGGCGATAGGCCCTGTGCAGTTTGTCCAGCCGTCACTTTGCCGCAAGCCGGGGCTGGCAATTCAACGCAAATCCGCTTAAGCGCGGCGCAAATACGCATTCTTTTCGGCAGGAAATTAGAACCTATGTCCACCCCCTCTCGTATCGCCCCGCTTAAGGTGGGTCTGGCTGGTCTTGGGACAGTAGGAACCGGCGTCATCCGCCTTCTGGAAGAAAACAGCGCCTTGATCGCGCGCCGGGCGGGCCGCGAGATCGAGATTGTTGCCATCACCGCGCGCGACCGGACCAAGGACCGGGGCGTTGACCTGTCCGGCTATCGCTGGGTCGACGACATGGGCGAACTGGCGACCGCAGATGATGTCGATGTCGTCGTTGAACTTGTCGGCGGGGCTGATGGCCCAGCGCTTACATTGGCGCGCGAAACCCTGACCAACGGACGCGCTTTGGTCACAGCCAACAAAGCCATGGTCGCCCATCACGGCGCTGAACTGGCGGCTCTGGCCGAAAGCAAGCGAGCCGCGCTCAAATTTGAAGCTGCGGTCGCTGGCGGTATTCCCGTGATTCAGGGCTTGCGCGACGGTGCCGCCGCCAACCGGATCGATCGCGTTTATGGCATATTGAACGGGACCTGCAATTTCATCTTGTCGACGATGGAGCGTGACGGCCTCGACTTTGCGCAGGTGCTGTCCGACGCACAGGCAAAGGGCTTTGCCGAATCCGATCCCTCGTTCGATATCGACGGCATTGACGCCGCGCATAAGCTTTCCATTCTGGCCTCGCTCAGCTTTGGATCGGTCATTGATTTTGGCGGCGTCGAAGCGCGCGGTGTTCGCAAAATACTCGCCGCCGACATCGCCCAAGCAAAGACGCTGGGTTATCGCATCCGCCTGATCGGGCTTGCAGAAATCGACGGCGACAATGGCGCGGCAAATATTTTCCAACGCGTTGAACCATGCCTTGTCCCGCTCAGCCATCCGCTGGCGCATGTCATCGGCGCCACCAACGCTGTTGTGGCTGAAGGCAACTTCTCCGGACGGCTTTTATTCCAAGGCGCGGGCGCAGGGGACAAGCCAACTGCGTCCGCGGTTGTGGCCGACCTTGTCGACATTGCGCGCAAGGAAACTGGCCCTGCATTCTCCATGCCGTCGGCCGAGCTTGAAAAGCTGCCACGTGCAGCATCGGCGCACCGGGTCAGCAAATCCTATTTGCGTATGGTGGTCGCCGACCGCGTCGGCGTGCTCGCGGAAATTACCGCAGCGATGCGCGATGCGGGGCTTTCGATTGAAAGCCTGATCCAGACCGAAGCTGGCGACGACGGAACGGCCTTGGTGGCGATGGTCACCCATGCTGGGCCAGAGCAAGCGATCAATGATACGCTTCAGGCACTCAAGCATTCGGACAGTCTGCTTGGCGAGCCAATGGTCATGCACATTTTGGGCGCATAAGCTTATGGGGCAGCGCGCGTTCAATGCGTGCCGCAACGCCATCTTCAGTCTTGGAGGGTTGCGCCGCAGCGGGCGTCATCACGAAGTGCGCAGCAAAAACGGCAACAACTAATCTCGACATTTGGCGCGGCCTTCCCTATCGAAACCGAACTCCCAAAATGCCGTTCCATTTAGGGTGCAAACTGCGCACCCTGACGTTCAAATAGCTAGGAAAATACGATGACTGCAGCAAGCCAAATCCTCGACCGCGTGCTTGTCCTGGAAATGGTCCGCGTGACCGAAGCCGCGGCGATTGCCGCAGCCAAGCTCATCGGACGTGGCGATGAAAAAGCAGCAGATGCAGCCGCCGTCGAAGCCATGCGCGCGGCGCTCAACGAATTATATATGGATGGCACGGTTGTCATCGGCGAAGGCGAACGCGACGAAGCGCCCATGCTGTTCATTGGCGAAAAAGTTGGCTCCGCCATCGGCACTGGCCCACGCATCGACATTGCGCTCGATCCGCTTGAGGGCACAACAATTACGGCAAAGGCCGGACCCAATGCGCTGGCCGTGCTGGCAGTCGCCGAAGAGGGCAATCTGTTGAACGCGCCTGATGTCTATATGGACAAGATTGCGGTCGGCCCGGGTTATTCACCCAACATCGTCAACCTCGACAAAACGGTTGCTGAAAATGTGCATGCAGTTGCCGAGGAAAAGGGTGTGGCTCCAGGCGACCTCATCGTTTGCGTACTCGACCGCCCGCGCCATGAAAAGCTAATTGCCGAGCTGCGGGCGCTTGGCTGTGGCGTTATGCTGATCCCCGATGGCGACGTTGCCGGTGTCATCGCAACAACCAATCCCGATACCACCGTCGACATCTATATGGGCAGTGGCGGCGCGCCAGAAGGTGTGCTGGCGGCAGCGGCCCTGCGCTGTGTCGGCGGCCAGTTCAAAGGCCGCCTGCTGTTCCGCAACGACGATGAACGGTCGCGCGCACGCAAATGGGGCATTGAGGATCTCGACAAGATTTACGATCTGGAAGAGCTAGCAAAAGGTGACTGCATCTTTGCAGCGACCGGTGTCACAGACGGTTCGTTGCTCGCTGGCGTCAAAACTTTACGCGATGGCCGGGTCACCACAGAAACCGTCGTGATGCGCGCATCATCAGGCACCGTACGCTGGGTCAAGAGCGAGCATCGCAAGGCTGATCAGTAAATACCCATCAGCAGTCCCGTCGCGATTTGTTCGCCGAGGTCCGCTGCCTCCCGTTGATCGGCCTCATTCATGGTCTTCGGCGCCAAAATCGCCTCCGGCGTCTGTGCATGAGTGCAGACGATCCTGCTCTCCGCAATCTGCCGTAAGCGCCATCCCGTCGCTATGCGCTCGGCCTGCGCCACAGCACTGCGTCCGTCCGATCCGGCACACACAATCATCGCATAAGGCCGCCCGTTCAACGCGCCAAGGCATGGATAATAACAACGGTCAAAAAAGCTTTTCATGCCGCCGCTGATGGCCGCGAGGTTTTCGGGGAACGCGAACAGATATCCGTCCGCCGCCATGACCTGTGCAGCGCCTGCATCTGCTGCGTTGACCAGTTGGACATCGACACCCTGCGCACGGCAGGCACCGTCATAGGCAGCGCGGGCCAACGCCTCGGACCCGCCCGTCATACTATGCCAGATTATCAACAATTGCCGCATCGATGCTTGCTAGCACCGCGGGCGCGCCATAGGGAAGCAGTATGAAGCCCGTACTCGATATTAACAGTTCCGTTCTTGAGCAAGCCTGGCATTGGCGCGGCGGCGGCACCGATGGGCGTGACCCCGATTTCCAGCCTGACGATCTGGTGACCCAGTTGCTGATGGCGCGCGGCGTTGATCGCGACGATATCGAACGGCACCGCAACCCGACCATTCGCAATTTCATGCCCGATCCATCGATATTCCAAGACATGGAAAATGCCGCGCTGCGTTTGGCGCAAGCGGTTGAGGCGGGCGAACAGATCACCGTCTATGGGGACTATGACGTCGATGGCGCGACCAGTGCGGCATTGCTTATCCGCCTGTTGCGCATGCTGGGCCTTGATGCAGGTTATTACATCCCCGACCGGTTGATGGAGGGTTATGGCCCGTCTGGTGAGGCCCTTGTCCGCATTGGCGAAAGCGGCAGCCGTCTGATCGTGACCGTCGATTGCGGTGCAATGGCTTATGACGCGCTTGCGCAAGCTAAGGCGGCCGGACTTGAGGTCATCGTCGTCGACCATCACAAATGCGCCAGTGAGCTTCCTCAGGCCTTTGCACTCGTAAACCCGAACCGTTTGGATGAAACCGACGACGCGGCATCCCACGGGCATCTGGCGGCGGTTGGCGTGGCATTCCTGTTGGGCGCGGCGCTCATCCGCACGCTGCGCACGCGTGGCCATTTTGCAAACCGCGCAGAACCCAAGATCATGGACTTGCTAGATTTGGTCGCGCTGGGCACCGTGGCGGACGTGGCGCAGCTTAGGGGACTGAACCGGGCGTTTGTCGCGCAAGGGCTAAAGGTGATGGCCGCGCGCCGCAACATTGGCCTATCGGCGCTCATTCAGGCGAGCCGCCTCACCCGCGCACCTATTTGCTCCGACCTCGGCTTTGCCTTGGGTCCGCGCATCAACGCAGGCGGGCGCGTGGGCAAGTCGGACCTTGGCGTGCGTCTGCTCACGACCGAGGACGCGGCGGAGGCGCAAGAGATCGCACTTGAGCTCGATCGGTTGAACGAAGAACGCCGCGCGATTGAATCGGTGGTTCAGGAACAGGCTGAGGCTATGTTGGCGGGGCAGCACAACCGCGCGGTGGCATTGCTGTCGGGTGAAGGCTGGCACCCCGGCGTCATTGGCATCGTCGCGGGCCGGATTAAGGAAAAAACCGGCAAGCCTTCCATCGTGATTGCCGTGGACGAACATGGTGTCGGCAAAGGATCAGGCCGCTCGATTGCGGGCGTCGATTTGGGCGCCGCGATCATATCTGCGCGTGAGGCTGGATTGCTTGAGGCCGGCGGCGGCCATGCCATGGCGGCGGGGCTGACAGTGTCGCATGACAAAATTGATGCGCTGGCCGATTGGTTGGACGCGCGGCTGTCGGCAGACGTTAGCAACGCATCGGGATCCAAGGCGCTTTTGATCGATGCCATCGTCGCGCCGCGCGGCCTAAACCCGATTTTTGTCGACGCGATGGAATCCGCTGGCCCTTATGGCATGGGCTGGCCAGGCCCGCGCGTGGTCACGGGGCCGCTGCGCATTATCAAGTGCGATATTGTCGGCAAAGACCATGTCCGCGCGATCGTGGCGGGCGATGACGGGCAGTCGTTTAAGGCCATGGCTTTCCGTCAGGGCGAGACTGTTTTGGGCCAAACAATGCTGCACGCAGATCGCGGGCGACGCTACTGGTTTGCGGGCCGCGCGAAGATCGACGATTGGGGCGCAACGCCAAAAGCGGAGCTGCACGTCGACGACATCGCATTCGCCGACTGAAATAGCACGAACTTGGCCTTGACGAGTGCATAACGAATCCGTAAAGGCGCGGCTCGCCAAGCGATTGGCCCCTTCGTCTAGCGGTTAGGACGCGGCCCTTTCACGGCTGAAACACGGGTTCGATTCCCGTAGGGGTCACCAACTTTTTGCACGCTATGCGCGGTGCAATCTTGGTTTTCCGAACATAGTCAAAGTTTGCGTGACGCCGTTATTTGTGCGTCCGCGTACCCGCGTTATCGGAACTTTGCCAGCCAATGCGTCGCGAAAATGCGCAGACGGTTGTGGGCGCGTTAGACGCTAAAAGGCCTTTAACATTACGCAGTCCGTTAATGCGGGGCGCCCATGTCGCGCTTGCACCGTACTGACATCCATGGCAGTAAACATTAACCGCGCAATTAAACAGGAATGAAGCCCATGGCCCTTGCCCATAGCGAAGCTGCGAACCCGCATTGGGTGTCGCGCAAAAAGATTGGTGAGCTTGCGCATATTCCTGGCGAAAACGGCCTGCCTATTGTCGGCACGACATTCCGCGTGCTGCGCGATCCGCCCGCTTATGGCGCGCGCATGGTCAAAACCTATGGCAAGGTTTTCCGCACCAACGCCTTTGGCAATCCGACGATTTCCTTGGTGGGTGCCGAGGCGAATGAATTGATGCTGTTCGACCGGGAAAAGCTTTTCTCGTCTGAGCAAGGCTGGGGCCCAGTGCTTAATTTGCTATTCCCGCGCGGCCTGATGCTGATGGATTTTGACCACCACCGCATGGACCGCCGCGCATTGGGTATCGCGTTTAAACCAGGCCCGATGCGTGCCTACACCCAAGACATGAACCGCATCTTTGCCGAACAGTTGAAGGATTGGCGCGGCGACATGCTCTTCTATCCGGCGATCAAGCAACTCACGCTTGATGTGGCGGCGAGCAGCTTTTTGGGCATTCCCTTGGGGCCAGAGGCGGACAAGATTAACAAGGCCTTTGTCGATATGGTTCAGGCCTCGGTCGCGCCGATCCGCGCGCCCATTCCCTTTACCGCGATGGGCAAAGGCGTTGCTGGTCGCAAATATCTCATCGACTATTTCGGTCCGCAAATTGCCGAGCGTCGCCGCAATGAAAACCGGCAGGATATGTTCAGCCAATTTTGCCGGTCAAAGCGCGAAGACGGCGAATATATGTCGGACGGCGAATTGATCGATCACATGAACTTCCTGATGATGGCGGCACATGACACCATCACGTCGTCGGTTACGTCGATGATCTGGTACCTCGCCAAGCACCCAGAGTGGCAGCAGAAACTGCGTGAAGAGTGCCTCGCCATCGCGCCAGCCGGCGCAGACATCGCCTTTGCCGACCTCGATAAGTTCGAGCTTACTGAATATGCGTTTAAGGAAGCGCTGCGGATGATTTCGCCGGTGCCGTCGATCCCGCGCCGCGCGCTCAAAGACTTCGAATTTATGGGCTATCACATTCCGAAGGGCACGTCGGTCAGCATCAGCCCATCTTATGTGCACATGATGCCCGAATATTGGGAGAACCCCGAAACATTCGACCCCATGCGCTTTACGCCCGATAAGGTGAAGGCGCGGCATAAATATGCGTGGGTGCCCTTTGGCGGCGGCGCGCATATGTGCCTTGGCCTGCATTTCGCCTATATGCAGATGAAGCTGTTCACGCATCACCTGCTGACCTCTGTTCGCGTCGAGATTGCTGACGGCTATGCGCCCGATTGGCAAGCGTGGCCAATCCCCAAGCCAAAGGATGGATTGAAGGTCAGCTTCGTTCCGCTGTAGTCTGCGACACGCCACGCACCGTTAAATTCGTGCGTTGCAAGCTCTGCCTGATACCGTAAAGGTCGCCCTGCGCGCATGGCCTATTCAGAACAGACAGATTGGACCACTGAACCGCGGTGGGATTTGGTCCGGCGACGGGGCCTTGGTGTGGTCATCGCGCTCTTGCTCGAAGCCATCATCATTCTCGCGATACTCAGCCTAAGCATGCGGTCGGGTGGGCCAGCGGCGGGGACGCGCGTTCTAAATACATTTTCGCTGGAGGCTGAGGCAGATTCTGCGTCATCGGCAGAAAAGAACGAAACCAAGACGCCGGTGACCAAAGAACAGCCACAAACCATCACGCCGCCACTCCCGATACCATTATTGCCGCCGGTAAATCCGGTGAAGGCTCCGCCGCCCAGCCCCGACTTCATCAAAGTGAGCAAGTCCGAATTGGACGCCATGGACCCGTCCAAATTGCCGGCCAGCGGCGGCAGCGGATCGGGTGAGGGCAAAGGAAACGGACAGGGCGCCAACGGCATGATGGGCCCGGGCCTCGGGCCCGGCGGCGCGCAGCTTTACCCCGTGGCATGGTTACGCGAACCCTATGACAGCGAACTCGCGCCCTATCTCGCGGCTATCAAGCGGATCCCCCCTGGCGCATCGGCCGACATCGCCTGCCGCATGGCGGAGCGTAACCGCGTCGAAAACTGCCAGATTATAGGGGAAACCCCGCGCGGTACAGGCCTCGCCAAAGCCCTCCGCCTCGCCGCGTGGCAGTTCCTCGTCAAACCCCCACGCATCGACAACAAACCGCAACTGGGCGTCTGGGTGCGGATACATTTTGGTTTCGGAGCGCGGGCAATTGACGAAGGGACAGCGCTGTCAGACTAGGCGCCGCCCCTTCGTTTTCTTACTTGCGCGACGCGATCCAAGCGTCGACTTGTTCTTCAAGCACATCCAACGGAACGGGCCCCGATTTCAGTACGGTGTCATGGAACCCGCGAATGTCGAATTTCTTCCCAAGCGCCTTTTGTGCCTTGCTGCGCAGTTCGCTGATTTTCAGGCGGCCGACCATATATGCCGTCGCCTGACCGGGGTAGATGATATAGCGCTCAATAGCCTTCACGATGCCGCCGGGGGCGTCTGCCGAGTTATCTTCGACATATTTGATCGCCTGCTCGCGCGTCCAGCGTTTGTGGTGCAAGCCGCTGTCAACGACGAGCCGGATGGCGCGGTGCAGTTCCAATTGCAGGCGGCCGAAATCACGCGCCGGATCCGTATAGAGCCCCATGTCCTTGGCGAGCTTCTCCGAATAGAGCCCCCAGCCTTCGGAATAAGCCGTCACCCCGCCAAATTGGCGGAAGGCTGGCACGTCTTTTAATTCCGTCTGGATCGCCAGCTGCAAATGGTGGCCGGGGACGCCTTCGTGGTAGAACAATGCCTCAACTTCGGTCAGTGGCATGTCGGCCATTTTATAGAGGTTGGCGTAATAAGTGCCCGGGCGCGAACCATCGGGCGCGGGGCGCTGGTAAAACGCCTTACCCGCAGATTTCTCCCGGAATGCTTCCACGGGCTTCACAACCAACGGGGCCTTGGGCAATATTCCGAACCATTTGGGCAATAATGGTGTGATGGCGTCCTGCGCCTTTTGCGTTTCGGACAAATAGAGCGCGCGGCCCTCTTCGGTTTCGGGCGCGTAGAATTTTGGTTCCGTGCGCATATAATTGAAGAAAGCCTGAAGGTCGCCCTTCACGCCCATCTTCTTTTGGACGACGCCCATTTCCTTGTGGATGCGCGCAACCTGCGCAAGACCGAGATTGTGAATCTGGTCAGGCGTCATATTGGTCGTGGTGTAGTTGGCCAGCCGCTCGGCATAATAGCCAGCGCCATCGGGGAAGCGCCAGACGCCGTCGTCGGTGCCGGCGACTTTCTCCTGCGCGGTCATTTCGGCAATCAGCGCCTCATACGCCGGCTTCACCGCTTTGGTGAGCGCCTGCGCCGCGTCCGCAATCAAGATATCCTTTTCGATCTGCGTGATCTTCAGCTTGCCGACCTTTGCCTTGAAATCGGCAAATAATGGCGCGTCAGGGCCGCCGCTAAACGGCGCTCCGGTGATGACGTTGCGCGAATCGGCGATGACATAAGGATAGACCCATTTCGGCGGCATGATGCCCTTTGCGGCGCGCGTTTTGGCTTGGCCGACAGCCTCCGTCATTGCGGGGCCAATGCCATAGAGCCGGTTCACATAAGCGCGGGCGTCGGACTTGGTATCGATGCGGTGGATGTTGATGAGAAAGGCGGGGGTCTGGCTCTGCGCGCCGTTCATCTGATCGAAGATATAGCCATAGTCGTTATATTTATATGCGCCCTCGCTGCGCGCAGCGCGCTTTTCAAACAGGCGATAGGAGAGCTTGTTTTCTGGTGACATCTTGGCGGGGTCAAAGCGCGCGCGCATTTCTTTCAGCGCCGAACGTTCGGCTTCATAATTGCGGGCTTCGGCTGCGTCGGAACCATCGTCCCATTTCCCATAGTCGCTGTCCTTGATGCCGCGATAGGATTTGCCGAGCGGCGAGCGCGCAAGCTGCTGCGCATCATATTCGTCGAAAAACGCCATGATCGCGGCATTTTGGTCAACCTCGGCGGAGGCAACGGGTGCCGCGGCTGCGGTCTGCGCAATGGCCGGTGTGGCCATATAGACCAGCGCCACAGCAACGGCAGAAAGGGCGGTTTGGGTTATGCGCATCGAAACTCTCCTGATATTATTTATGGCAACGTCATATCAGGCAGATGCGGCAGGGGAAGCGGTGATTTTACAGCTTGTCGAAGGGGCAATGGTTTTGGTCGAAGCGATCTGCCGGTTGCCTAACCGCTATTGCGCAACGCGGTCGCTATCGCGTTAATCGTCAATTGAATGCCCTCGCCAATCCGTTCGTCGGCCTCACCGGCGCGGTGGCGTTTCATGAGTTCGATTTGGAGCAGGTTGAGCGGCTCGATATAGGGCAGACGCAGGCGGATGGAATTGTTCAGCGCCGGGTTAGCTTCCAACAAGTGGTTCTGCCCGGTAGCATCCAGAAGGCTGTCGCGTGACGCGTGCCAGCCGCCCTTGATGCGGCCGAACAGATCATGCGCCAGCGCCTGATCCTCGACCAAGCCAGCATAATGCGCCGCGATGCCCATGTCGGACTTGGCCAAAACCATTTCCATATTGGCGAGGATGGTTTGGAAGTATGACCACTCACCCGCCATCGCGCGCAATAGGCCCTTGTCCGCAAAATCGGCCAGCGCCTGCCCAGTGCCATACCAGCCCGGCAGCATGACGCGGGCCTGCGCCCATGAAAATACCCACGGAATGGCGCGCAAATCTTCAATGGCGTCAGATGCGGTGCGGCTTGAGGGCCGCGATCCGATTTTCAGCGTCGCAATCTCGTTAATGGGGGTCATCTGGCGGAAAAAGGTTCGGAAGCCAGCGGTGTCGTACACTAAGCCGCGATAGTGGCGGAAGGCGCTGGCGGAGAGTTCAGCCATCGCCGCCTTGAACCGCGCTACATCCGCGCCGGCAATCGGGTCGCTAGATAGTGTGGCGAGCATCGCGGCGGACGCCATGGTTTCCAGGCTCGTGACGGCATTGTCGACCGTGCCATATTTGGCGGCGATCACTTCGCCCTGTTCGGTAATACGGATGCGGCCCTGCACGGTGCCCTGCGGCTGCGCGAGGATCGCACCGAAGGCGGAACCGCCACCCCTGCCCACCGCGCCACCACGCCCGTGAAAAAGCTGCATCGCAACACCTGCGTCGGCAAACACGTCCGCCAAAGCGCTCGATGCCTCATATAATTCCCATGTGGATGTCAGGTAGCCGCCGTCTTTGTTCGAATCCGAATAGCCGATCATCACTTCCTGATGCCCGCGCGCCTTGGCCAGCACCTGCATCATGGGAATTTGGAAAAAGGCGCGCATGGTTTCGGGCGCAGCCTGAAGGTCGGCGATGGTTTCAAACAAGGGCACGGACATGATGGTGGCGCTTGGAGTTCCATCGTCATCGATGCGGAACAGCCCCGCCTGTTTCAGCATGACATAGACTTCAAGCATGTCGGAGACGCTGGTCGTCTTGCTGATATTATAGGTCGTGATGGCGGCGTCACCGAAATCAGCCTGCGCCTTGGCCGCCGCGCGGACGATGGCGAGTTCCTTTGCCGTCTCCGCGCTATAGTGCGTCCACTCGCCCGCCAGCGGACGATTGTGCGACAGTTCGGCGACAAGCAGTGCAACCCGCGCACCTTCATCCAGCGCAAGATAATCCGGCGACACGCGGGCAACGCGAAACAGCTCGGCGATGACACGTTCGTGCACATCGCTGTTCTGGCGCAAATCCAGCGTCGCCAGATGGAAGCCGAATATCTCCACCGAGCGGATGAGCCGCGCCAATACGCCGCCACTCGACAGCGCGCCATCGCCGTCGCTGGCGAGACCCGACGCCACAGTGACAAGGTCCCTGCGCAGCTCGTCAGGCCCGTCATAGGGCTGCCCAGAAAGGCTCGACGGGCGCGGCGGTTGATCGCCAACCAGTTTGATATGTGTCGCCGCCAGACGTGCGTAGATGCCCGACAGCGCCCGCCTATAGGGTTCATCCGCGCGGCTTGGGGCGGTGTCGCCGCTTTTCTCGGCCAATGCCTGCACAGCCTCTGGCGTATCACTCATCAGTGATGAAATCGAAATTTCCGCGCCAAGTTTATGGATCAGCTCAAGATAATGCCGAATGGCTGTGCCGCCGTTACGCGCAGTGGCATAACGCAGCGTTTCTGCATCCACGAAGGGGTTGCCGTCACGGTCGCCGCCAATCCAGGTACCAAGACGCACAAAACCCGGTGGACGACCGCCGAGCGCCTTTTCCCAACCGGCGTAAAGCTTTGGCAACGCCGGCAAGAACACATCCTGCATCGTCGCGCGGGCATTTTCGATCTCGTCAGCGACAAACAGCTTTTCGCGGCGCAGTGGCCGCGTTTGCCACAGTAGCGCAATCTGACGGTAGATGGCTGCATCTAGGTCATCGCCATCTTCAGTTACCGTCTGCCCCTGATCACGCAGCTCCATCAGCTTTGCGATCCGGTTTTTATGGTCGATGATGCTCTTGCGCCGCACTTCGGTGGGATGTGCGGTCAGCACGGGCACGATCAGGCTGTGGCCAAGCATCTCGCGGATGTCGGTTAGGGCGACGCCTTCCGCCATAAGCCGCGCGCATGCTTCGGCGACCGTCGCGCCGTCCTCATGCGCAAGGCCTTGCCGATCCTCCGCCAGATTGGCCAGAAGCGAAAACAACATGAACCCGCGGACGAAGTTCAGCGTATCATCAAGGCTGAGCGCACCAAGGCCGCTGTCACTCGCCTCGGCACCTTCAACTTTGCGAAAACGATCAACGCTGGTGGAACGTATATATTCGGTCTGCCGGAATAATTTTTCCCCGCCATAAGCGCGAATGACGTCCCCGAGCATCTTGCCGAGGAACCGGATATCGGGATTTTGCGAAATGGCGTGTGTGTGCTGACCGTTCATTGCCCAAGTTGTGCACATGGGCCGCGCATAGGCAAGCAAATGCGGCTACGCTTAGCAGGGAATAGCTATTCCCCGATCAGGCGGGAAAGTCGGCGGATTTCATCATTTTGTACAGCGACATCATCAACCACCGGTTTTTGCGCATCGGTCAGCAGAGCCGCCAGTCCCGAATCACCCGCATTGGCATCGGCAATCAAACCATCGAACGCGCGAACTGCGGCGACCGAATCATCACGGATTTTATCGAGCCGCGACAATATAACATGCGCATTGACCCAGCCTTCACTGCCGGGGGCGCTTCCCGCTGCACGTGCGGCCACAGAGCGGACAGCATCAAGGCGTTCGAGATAGGCCGCGTGCGCGATCTTGTGCCGCGAAAGCAACGCGTCGACCTGCGCCTTGAGCTCCACGGGCATGGTAACCGGCGCTGCTGGCGGTGTTATGGGCGCGGTTATCGCGTCATTGTTCTCATACGCGCGCCGTTCAAGCGAGGGAAACTGCCCGTCGATACTGCCGCATGATGCGAGCAGAATGAGGGGCATCAGGCGAAGCATTGGCTTGATAATCGACATATGTGGTGTCTAAACCTGCAGCTACGCCCATGCAAGGGCCGCGCAATCACGCTTACTGGCGGGCAAAAGGCGTTGACAGGATGAAATCCTTGGACTAGCTGCGCCCCTTCTTGCGTGACCTCCCAAGATTCGTCTTTTGGAGTAACGCGTTTGAGCAACCGCGCTTCAAAAGGGCGCTAAGCTGTAGAAACGGATGAGTTATAGCCATGTTCGCAATCGTGCGCACAGGCGGCAAGCAGTATCGCGTAGCCGCCGGAGACAAAATCGCAGTTGAAAAACTGTCTGGTGAAGCGGGTGACAAGATCTCGCTTGGTGACGTTCTGTTGGCCGGTGACGGCGACACAGTGCAGGACGTAAACGGCCTGACCGTTTCTGCCGAAATCATTGCGCAAGAGCGCGGCGAAAAGGTGATCGTTTTCAAAAAGCGTCGTCGCCACAATTATCGTCGTAAGCAGGGCCATCGTCAGTCACTGACGCTGCTGCGTATCCTCGCCGTTGGCAAGGAAGAGAAAAAGGCTGCTGCGCCGAAAGCCGAAAAGGCTGAAGCCGCACCAAAGAAAGCCGCTGCGCCCAAAAAGGCTGCAGCTTCAAAGGAAGCTTGAGCGGCAACGCTCTGACTTAGGAGTTTAGACCATGGCACATAAAAAAGCAGGTGGTTCGTCACGCAACGGTCGCGATTCAGCAGGCCGCCGCCTTGGCGTTAAGAAATTCGGTGGCGAAAGCGTCATCGGTGGCAACATTATCATCCGTCAGCGCGGCACCAAGGTTTATCCTGGCGCAGGCGTTGGCCTTGGCAAGGACCACACTTTGTTCGCGCTCGTCGCGGGCCGTGTGCGCTTCCACGCTGGTAAACTTGGCCGCAAATATGTGTCGGTCGACATGGCAGCTGCGGCGGCCGAATAAACAGGACAATCGATACCGGGTTGTCCAGACGGATGACCCGGAAATCGCATCAGGTGGTTTCCACCTTTGAACAGGGAGACGGGTCAACCGGTCTCCCTTTCTTTTTGTCTCATTCTCCCTGTTCTCAGCCTCCTGCGGAGGAACTGTAACATGGCTGTCGCTTTGTCATGCAAAGGGCGGCGCAGAACCGGAGAGAAAAGATGTTCGCGAGAACCGAAAGATTATTATTGCGGCCCAGCTGGCCCGAAGATGCGGCTGAACTTCATCGGGCTATCGCCGATGAGGGCATCGTCCGCAATCTCGCCCGCGCGCCGTGGCCCTATACGGCGGAGGACGCCGTGCGCTCCGCAACGCAGGAGCATGACGCGCTCTTCCCTTCCTTTTTGATGATGCTGCGCACCAATGGCGCGCCACGCCTGATCGGCGCGTGCGGCATTGGTAACTTCAATAATGACGCTGAACTCGGCTATTGGATCGGCAGGCCATATTGGGGATTGGGTTTCGCCACCGAAGCCAGCCGCGCTGTCGTTGAGATAGCCAAGACCATCGGCCACAGAAAATTGGTCGCGAGCCACTTCACCGACAACCCCGCATCAGGCAATGTTTTGCGCAAGCTTGGCTTTCAAAGCACCGGCAAGACGGCACTACGCCACAGCAATGGCCGCGGCATTGCCACGACATGCACGCTGTACGAACGGCCGCTTGAGGACGCCGTCACCGACGATGGAGATATGCGAAGCACACGCCCCCTCGGTATGCGCGAATATATGGAGAGCTTGCAGGCAGCGTGAGCGGCATTCAACGCTATTGGACAAGCCATGCAATTGGCCTAACGTGTAAAATGATAATTACGCACAGGCACTCATGACCACACACGCTTCAAAAATTGTACAACTGAATGATCCCGGCATGCCGCGCCGGTTAAGCCCCGAGGCGAGCCGCTCGGCGGCCCTTGAGGCCGCGCGCGACCTATTGCTTGAATCGGGTCCGCAGGCCGTGACCCTGAAAGCAGTCGCGGGACGCATTGGCCGCACGCACGCCAATTTGCTGCATCATTTCGGCTCCGCCTCTGGACTGCAGCGCGAGCTTGCCGCCTATATGGGCGACAAGATCTGCAGCAAAATCGGCGCGGCCGTGGTGCAAATGCGCGGCGGGGTGGTGACGCCGCACGAGCTGGCTGACTTGATTTTTGACCAGTTCGATCGCGAGGGTGCGGGCGCGCTTGCGTCGTGGATGCTGCTGTCGGGCAACGAAGATGCGCTCGACCCGATTATCGAGGCGATCCATAAGCTGGTCGATGAAATCGGCGAGGATGGACAGGACGACACCTCGTTGCATGAACTCACGCTTGAGATGGTGCTGATGGCGCTGGGCGACGCATTATTGGGCGGGCCAATGTCGGCCTCGCTGGGCCTACCGCGCGAGACGGGGCGGCAAATTGCCGGCCGCAAATTGGCGGCTTCATTTGATGAATGGCAGTCCCAGATTAAGGGTTAATCCGCCGATGGCGCTACGGCGCGACGCGGTAATATTCGCGGTACCACGCGGCAAATTTTTCGAGACCCTCGGCCAGCATCACTTTGGGTTTATAGCCCGTCAGTGCATGCAGCTTTGACACATCGGCATAGGTCGCCGTGACATCGCCAGGCTGCATGGGACGCATCACTTTGACAGCCTCACGCCCAATGGCTTTCTCGAGCGTCTCGATCATGTCCATCAGCCCAACGGGATGGCTATCACCAATGTTGAGCACGCGGTGCTCGCCGCGTGCGGGCGGATTATCGAGCGCGCCGATGATCCCGTCGACGATATCATCAATATAGGTGAAATCGCGCGCCATTTTCCCGTCGCCATAGACTTCAATGGCCTCGCCCTTCAGGATTTTCTGCGTGAAGCTGAAATAGGCCATGTCGGGGCGCCCCCAAGGGCCATAGACTGTAAAGAAGCGCAGGCCCGTTTGCGGGAAGCCGTATAAATTGGCGTAGGACTGGCTCATCAGCTCACACGCGCGCTTGGTCGCCGCATAGAGTGACACAGGATCGTTGGCGGGTTCATCTTCCTTGAAGCCCTCGCCGCCCATCGGCTTGTCGCCATAGACTGAACTGGATGAGGCATAGACCAGATGCTCGAAACCCTCCGCATGGCGGCACGCTTCCATTACCGAGAGATGGCCCGCCAGATTTGAACGTTCATATGCGAAGGGGTTTGCAATACTGTACCGCACACCTGCCTGCGCCGCCAAATGGACCACGCGCACGATGGCGTTGTCGCGGACGAGCGCTGCCATTTTTGCAGTGTCGGCAATGTCGATGCGTTCAAATGCGAAACTATTGATCCCGGCAAACGTCGCGAGGCGCGCCTCTTTCAGTGCGGGGTCATAATAGTCATTGACGATGTCGACGCCGATGACACGCTCACCGCGCGCCAGCAACCGGTGCGCCACGGCATGGCCAATGAAACCGGCTGCGCCTGTTACGAGTATCGGTGCCGGCATGTCAAAAAACGTCCTTATGCATCAACGCAAATGCGGGGGCATAAAAAACACCTAGCTTTTCGCCCCACGCCGAACGCCTTAACACCGAACGGTGCTGACGCAACATTGGTGATGTCAACGATGTCGCTTAGAAAATATTAGTTTGAACAATGCTTTTGGTCGGTAGCCCAAGTTAGGCGGCGCGGCGTTGATCCGTTGCCTGCAGCCATGCGCGTGCCTGGCGCTGCGCCTCTGCGATTTCGCGGGCGGTCATCTCGTCCGAGATATCTGCGCGGCACATCGTCGCCGCTTCGCTGCCATTCAGGGCCGCGAGATTGAACCATTTGTGCGCCTCAATCAGGTCGACTTCGATACCGCCGCTTCCGCTAGAATAGGCGATGCCCAAGTCGAGTAATGCGTCCGCGTCGCCGCGTGCCGCATCGGCCAACCGGCTTTCCATCAAGAAATTCGTGCTTTTGAAACTGCTACCCATGATTACTGTCCCCACATCCACTGCGTGAGATCAATCTCGCCAAACATGGATAACAAATGGTTAACGCAAAACGTGAAAACCGTGTCCAGATTGGAAGGTAAAGTGTGCGCCTATAGCGGGCAGTTATCCAGCAGGCGCGTCTTGCCGATCTTGGCCGCCACCAACAACCGCGCCTCTCGGCCGTCAACGGCGTTCAGTTCCTCAAGCGTTACCGCGTCGGCGAGCGCGAAATAGTCCACCGCATCAAAACCGCCCGCCAATATGTGTGCAGTCGCGGCGGCAAGCGTGTCGGCAATGCCTTTGCCATCACGAATATCGCGCGCGGCGTCTTCCAATGCCCTTGGCAAAGCCAATGCCGCAGCTCTTTGTGCGGGCGTCAGATAGGCATTGCGTGAGGACAGTGCGAGGCCGTCTGAGTCACGCACGATCGGGACGCCCAATATCTCGAGATTGAAATCCAGATCGCGCACCATTTGGCGAATGACCGCGAGTTGCTGAAAATCTTTCTCGCCAAACAGTGCGACATTGGGCTGAACCTGATTAAACAATTTCGCGACAACCAGCGCGACACCGTCAAAATGCCCGGGCCGTGCGCCGCCGCAATATCCGCGACTTGGGCCATCGACATGGACCTTGGTCGCAAAACCCTGCGGATAGACAGTCGCTGCGGTAGGCGCCCATAAGATGTCGACACCCGCCGCACGCAACAGTTCTGAATCACGCTCAAACGTACGCGGATAGGCGTCGAGATCTTCATTCGGGCCGAATTGGGTCGGGTTCACAAATATAGACACCACCACCGCGTCGGCATGGCGCCGCGCATTATCGACCAATGCCATATGCCCGTCATGTAATGCCCCCATCGTCGGAACGAGCGCAATGCGCGCGCCCTCTTTTCGCAAGCGGGACACATTGTGCCGTAATGAAGCAAGTTGATTGATGGTTTGCACGTGTCGGCGGCCTTGTTTAATGGCTTTAAGTGAACCCGCCTATGCGGGACGGCGTGGCGACATTTCAAGGCAAATGTCGGGCGCAAGATATTTAGGACAGATCCGGGGGAATATGGCCAAGGCACATCACATTGTTTTCGCTAATGAAAAGGGCGGAACGGGTAAGTCGACGACGGCGGTGCATGTCGCCATTGCCCTGGCATCGCGCGGCGCGCGGGTTGCCTGTATTGACCTGGATTCACGCCAGCGGACATTGTTTCGTTACCTCGAAAACCGGCGCGACACGATTGCGCGGCGTCGCATCAGCCTGCCCATGCCCGTGTTTGAAGTGTTTGAGCATGATTCGCAGGCGACACTTGACCGGCAAGTCGAACGACTGGGCGCCGAGAATGATTTCCTGATATTTGACACGCCCGGCCGCGATGACAAATATGCCCGCCTCGTCGCCACGCGCGCAAATACGCTGGTGACCCCGATCAATGACAGCTTTGTAGACTTTGACCTCATCGGCCAAGTCGATGCGGAAAACTTCAAGGTGCGCAAATTGAGCTTCTATGCCGAGCTCATCTGGGAGGCACGCAAGGAGCGGGCCAAGACCGATGGTGTTACGATCGACTGGATCGTGGTGCGCAACCGGCTGCACAATATGGAGGCGCGCAACCAGCAGCGCATGACCAATGCGATTGCCGAATTGTCAAAGCGTGTTGGTTTCCGGTCGGTGCCGGGCTTGAACGAGCGCGTCATTTATCGGGAGCTTTTCCCGTCGGGGCTGACGCTAATCGACAAGGGCCATTTGGGACAGTTGGCGACTGCACATATTGCTGCGCGTCAGGAATTGCGCGAACTTGTTACCGGCCTCGCACTTCCCGATCTGCAGGGTTCCATGCTCGTTTAATGGCTTTTCTGGGGCTCCTGATTATTGCCGCGCTGGCGTGGGCGGTGTGGACGAAAAAGCTGCAATCGCAGCAGCTACCTCCGATATTGCTTGGGATTGGCGGCGCCTTTTTGGCCGCACGCGGGAGCTTTCTGCTCGGGCTCGGCGCAATTGTGATTGCCGCCGCGTGGTATCGCGGGATGACGTGGCGGCTGCTGGGCAAAGGCGGGAAAAACAATGACGCGGCAGCGCTTGATGCGGCCCGTGTTCTGCTTGGCGTTTCCCGTTTTGATAATGCCGAACGCATTCGCGAGCGGCATCGCGCCTTGATTGCGCAAAACCATCCTGATGCAGGCGGCAGCGATGCACAGGCCGCCGCGCTGAACAAAGCCCGCGATCTTTTGTTAGACGATTTGAATGATAGACGGCTGTAATTGCCGAGCCATGTCCCAGAAATAGGAATGCCATGACCCATAATTTCCACCCGACATCGCTGCGTGAATATGACATTCGCGGGATCATTGGTGAAACGCTTGGCGAGACGGATGCCTATGCCATTGGTCGCGGCTTCGGCACCTGCCTCGTCCGCGCCGGTGGCAAAAAGGCCGCAGTGGGTTATGATGGCCGCGTCAGCTCGCCAATGCTCGAAGTGGCGCTGGTGAAGGGATTGAACGACAGCGGTGTGGATGTTATGCGTATCGGCATGGGGCCAACGCCCATGCTATATTATGCCGAAGCCGTTCTGGACGACGTAGACGGCGGCATTGAAATAACCGGCAGCCATAATCCAGCCAATTATAATGGCTTCAAAATGGTCCTCATGGGGAAACCGTTTTTCGGCGCGGATATCCAAAAGCTGGGCAGCATGGCGGCGGCAGGGGACTGGTCCGACGGTGAGGGTACGTCCGAGCATCTGGATATCCTTGACCAATATGTCGCCCGCGTTGCCGAGGCGGCGCCGCAAAAGGCATTTCGCATCGGTTGGGACGCAGGCAACGGGGCGGCGGGACCGGCAATTGAAAAGCTGGTCAAGATGTTACCCGGTGAGCACCATCTTTTGTTTGTGGATGTGGATGGCCAGTTTCCCAATCATCATCCCGACCCCACCGACCCTGTAAATCTGGTCGATCTGCAAAAGCTTGTCGCGGAAAAGCAGCTCGATTTCGGAGTGGCTTTTGACGGCGATGGCGACCGCATCGGCGCAATTGACGGCGAGGGGCGTGTTATCTGGGGCGACCAATTGCTGCAGATCTACGCCGAAGACGTGCTGGGCGATGTCCCGGGCGCTACAATTATCGCCGATGTGAAGGCGTCGCAGGCACTGTTTGACCGCGTGGCGCAACTTGGCGGGCAGCCGCTGATGTGGAAGACCGGCCACAGCCTCATTAAGTCCAAAATGAAGGAAACTGGATCGCCCTTGGCGGGCGAAATGAGTGGGCACATCTTCTTCAAGCATGAATATTATGGCTTTGACGACGCGATTTACGCGGCGGTGCGTTTAATGGCCGCGTCGGCCAAGCTCGGAAAAAGCGTCACTGAATTGCGCGGCGATATGCCCGTCATGATCAACACCCCCGAAATGCGTTTTCAGGTCGATGAGACCCGCAAGTTCGCGGTGATCGACGAAGTTCTCGCGCGGCTTTCGGCAGACGGCGCCGACGTCAACAACACCGACGGCGCGCGCGTAAATACGCCCGATGGCTGGTGGTTGCTGCGCGCATCAAACACGCAGGACGTCTTGGTGGCACGTGCCGAAGCATCAAGCGAAGAGGGCCTCGACCGGCTGATGGCGCAGATTGATGCGCAATTGGCGGCATCGGGACTGGAACGCGGAGAGCAAGCAGGGCATTAAGCCCCTTGTGACTTTGCCCGCGACATTACCTTCCACCATCCTCGACTGGTTCGCCGCACGCGAATGGACCCCGCGGCGGCATCAGTTGGAAATGCTGGATGCCGCGCGTGAGGGGCGGCATGCGCTGCTCGTGGCCGCGACGGGCGCGGGCAAGACGCTGGCGGGATTTTTACCCAGCCTGAGCGACCTGATTACCGATCCCGCCGACGGCCTCCACACGCTCTACATCTCCCCGCTCAAGGCACTTGCGGTCGACGTCCGGCGTAACCTTCTGATGCCCATCGAAGAAATGGGCCTGCCCATCCGCGCCGAAGCACGCACGGGCGATACGCCATCGGACCGCAAGGCGCGCCAACGGGTAAAGCCGCCGCATATATTGCTAACTACGCCCGAATCATTGTCGCTGCTGCTCAGCCACGAAGACAGCGTGCATATGTTCTCGACATTGAAGCGCGTGATCATCGATGAAGTGCACGCATTCGCCAATGGCAAGCGCGGCGATTTGCTCAGCCTGTCGCTTGCACGTCTGCAAACCCTCGCCCCCGATTTGCAACGCGTTGCCCTATCCGCCACCGTTGCCGATCCCGACGACTATCGCGCATGGCTCGCGCCACATGGCGACATCGACCAAGTGCGCTTGGTCGAAGGCAAGGCGGCGGCAGAGCCCGACTTAAACATCCTCCTCCCCGAAGGTCGCGTGCCGTGGGCGGGGCACAGCGGGCAGCATGCGATACCGCAGCTGATCGAGGAAATTGGCCGCAACAAAATCACCCTGATATTCTGCAACACGCGCTTCCTTGCCGAGTTTATCTTCCAGAAATTATGGGACGCGAATGAGCCCAAATATGCCATCGGCATTCACCACGGCTCGCTGTCGATTGAGGCACGCCGCAAGGTCGAAGGTGCAATGGCCGACGGCAAGCTGCGCGCATTGGTGTGTACGGCCTCGCTCGATCTGGGGGTCGACTGGGGCGATGTCGATTGCGTCATTCAAATGGGTGCGCCCAAGGGAAGCTCGCGGCTGCTGCAGCGGATTGGCCGGTCGAACCACCGCATGGACGAGCCATCCAAGGCCATCCTCGTGCCCGGTAACCGCTTTGAATATCTGGAGGCGCAGGCCGCCTATGACGCGGTGGCCGAGGGCGTGCGCGATGGCGAGACCTTCCGCCCCGGAAGCTATGACGTCTTGGCGCAGCATGTCATGGGCATTGCGTGCGCGGGTCCGTTTGATGAGGAACAGTTACTGGCGGAGGTGCAGTCTGCCCTGCCCTATTCCGCGATGGATGCCGCAACCTTTGCCCGCGTCATCGCCTTTGTCGCGACGGGTGGTTATTCGTTGAGGGCCTATGACCGGTTCAAGAAACTGGTCAAAGATCCCGACGGCAGGTGGCGGCTGTCACACCCGCAATTTGCCGCGCAGCACCGGTTTAATGCCGGCATCATTGTCGATGCGCCGATGCTCGAAATCCGTTTCCGCAATGGCCGCAAATTGGGCAAGGTTGAGGAATCCTTCGCGTCGACGCTTAGCCCGGGCAACACGTTCACCTTTGCCGGCATGGCGCTTGAGGTGGAGTCCATCAAGGACCTCGACCTCATTGTCCGCGCAGCAACGAAGCCTGCGACCAACATCCCAAGCTATATGGGTGCGCGCCTGCCGCTCACCACACATCTGGCGGACAGGGTGCGGCAGATGTTGACCGATCGCGCAGGCTGGGCGCGCTTTCCCGACGAAGTGCGCGAGTGGCTGGAGATGCAGGCCTATCGCAGCCAGATGCCAAAGCCCGGTCAGTTGCTGGTCGAGACATTCCCCCACGACAAACGTCATTATATGGTGACCTATCCGTTTGAAGGCTGGAACGCACACCAGTCGCTCGGCATGCTCATCACCCGCCGCATGGAAAGCCGTGGCCTGATGCCCATGGGCTTTGTCGCCAGCGATTATGCCTTGGGGGTTTGGAGCCTGAAGCCGATCACCGACCCGCGCCCGCTTTTCTCCTCTGACATTTTGGCGGATGAATTCACCGAGTGGGTGGAATCGAGCTATTTATTGAAGCGCGCCTTTCGCGAGGTCGCGGTGATCAGTGGCCTTGTCGAACGGCAACATCCCGGCAAGCGCAAAACGGGCAAGCAGGTTACGTTTTCCACTGACCTTATCTACGATGTGCTGCGCAAATATGAACCCGACCATCTGCTGCTTGAGGCGGCGTGGGCCGATGCGCGCACGCGGCTGACCGACGTCGGACGGCTCGGTGGCTTGTTGGACCGCGCCGCCAATAAGATGCTGCATGTCGACCTTGAACGCGTTAGCCCCCTTGCCGTGCCGTTGCTCGTTATGATTGGCCGTGAGAGTGTGGCGCAGGGGTCGGTTGACGACGCACTGTTGATGGAAGCCGAAAGCCTCGCCGGTATTGCGATGACACCGTAAGAAGCAACCGTAGCCCCGAGCTGCGTCAAAGGGTGACCAGCGGACAGGCCCTTCGACAAAAGGCGGATTCGGTTCGACGGGCCATGCCTTGTCGCTGTGGGCAAAGAGGCGTATTGTGTCGGCATTGGAGATTTGAAATGCAACGCAGCGCGCTTGGATTCATCGGCCTATTTTTAAGCACATCGGCAATGGCGCAGGAGCTACCGCAGGTTGCGCCTGATGCGGCTTCGGATGTTCCCGCCATCACCGAACAGTTCGGCATTGACCGTAGCGACCGGATGACCGTGCAGGTGCGTGTAAACGGCAGCGACGCCGTCCCCTTCATCGTCGATACCGGCGCAGAACGGACCGTCATTGCCAATGACCTCGCGCGCAAACTGGCGTTGGAGGCAGGCCCAACGCTCACACTCGCGACGATATCGGGACGATATAAGGTCAACAGCTTCTTCATCGACAGCATTTCCACCGCGTCGGTAAACCTGCAGGGTGTTGAGGCACCCGGTCTGGAACGTGCGAACCTCGGCGCATATGGGCTTTTGGGTATCGACAGTCTGGAGGATAATCGGGTGCATCTCGATTTCGTACAGCAGACAATGGATGTGCTGCCGTCGCGTAAAACGCGCGGCAAGACAAAGCTCGAAAATGGCATGATTGTCGTGCAGGCGCGGCGCAAGGCGGGCCGAATGATTTTATCGAGCGCGCGGATTGATGGTTTCAAGGTCGACATCATTCTGGATACCGGCGCGCAAAGCAGCATGGCCAACGTCGCCCTGCGCGACAAGCTGCGCAAGCGGCACCGCGCCTTTGACTTCATTCCGGTGAAGATGCGCAGTGTGACTGGCACGATCCTGAACGGTGACTATACCCAAATTCGCGAAATTGAGGTCGGCGGGCTGATCATTAAAGATATACCGATGACCTTCGCCGACAATTACGCATTCACGGCACTCAATCTTCAAGATCGGCCAGCAATCCTGCTCGGCATGGACGCGCTGAAACTGTTTGACCGCGTGCTGATCGATTTCAGCAACCGGCGTGTGGGCTTCGATCCGCCAAAAGGCGTTTCGCTTGAACCAAGGACGCGGGTGGCACTCGCATTATAGGAACGCAGCCGACAACGGCTTGCGCCACAGGTGGACAATCCGCATAGCCGCAGACGATGTCGCATGCTTTTGAATTTGGGGGTCAGTTGTTTGAGGTTGCCGGTGAGGCCGCCTTATATTGGCCTGCCCAAAATGCGCTGCTCGTATCCGATCTGCATTTGGAGAAAGCCAGCGCTTATGCCTTAAATGGCCAGATGCTGCCGCCGTACGACAGCATTGCAACGCTTGAGGACATCGCCGCGCTCTGCACCAAATATACGCCAGCCAAGATCATATCCTTGGGCGATAATTTCCACGACGATGACGGCGAGGCGCGACTGGCGGAATCGGCGGCAGCATTGTTGGTCGACTTGGCCTGCGATACCGAATGGCTTTGGATTACCGGGAACCACGACCGCGCGGTTGCGGGCATCTGGGGCGGTAAAACGCACGACGAGATATGCCTGTCCGGCATCACACTTCGCCACGAAGCGCAGCGTGGTGATCCCAATCCTGAAATATCGGGGCATTTCCATCCCAAATTTCGCCAGGTCTTGCGGGGCCGGATGGTCGCGCGGCGGTGCTTTGTCAAAACTGCGCGCAAAATCATCATGCCCGCATTTGGCGCGCTCACCGGCGGACTTGATGTGCAGGACAGCGCGATGATGCACGCCTGCGACGTGACAGATGGGGAGACTGTTGAAGCCTTGGTCGCAACCAAGGCGGGCTATGCGCGCTTTGCCTTAAGCGGGGCTGCTGCGCGCGCCAAATAAGGCTGTGCCAACGCGGACATAGGTCGCGCTCATCATGATCGCGGTGTCGAAATCTTCCGACATGCCCATGCTCAGTTGCGGCAAATCATGACGCGCCGCGAGCTCGGCCAGCAACGCAAAAAATGGCGCGGCCTCAATCGATGCTGGCGGTATGCACATCAGCCCTGCCAATGGAACGCCGCTGTCCTTTGCCGCCGCAATCAATGCAGGCAGTTCCGAAACCGCGCAGCCACCCTTTTGCTCTTCAGCGCCGATGTTCACTTGAATGAAGCACGGGATGTATCGCGCCTGCTTTTCCATCGCCTTGCCAAGCGCCGTGACCAGCGACAACCGGTCAACCGAATGGATCATATCGAACAAGGCGACCGCTTCGTCCGCTTTGTTGGATTGAAGCTGCCCGATCAGATGCAATTGCACGCCGGGGTGGCGCTGCTTCAACGCGGGCCATTTGGTTGCCGCTTCCTGAACGCGGTTTTCACCGAAGAGCATTTGGCCTTCGTGAATGAGCGGCTCAATATCTTCGGCCGCGCGGGTTTTCGACACCGCAATCAAATGAATGTCTTCGGGCGCACGCCGGGCCATCTTGGCGGCTGCCGCCATGCGTTCACGGATTGCGGCCAAAGGGCCGGTGGTCGTTTCTGGTGTCGCTTCCTGCATAGCGCGACGCTATAGGCAGAACTATGCCGCGAAGCCACCCCCTGCCGAAGATCTGGCTGATGACCGATGAACGTCTGGGAGATG